>Ga0172378_10000979_pt1 | contig 25858 bp, 22 predicted proteins | sample GrowelOW332metaG_FD_119755 | JGI IMG/M metagenome (GOLD analysis project Ga0172378, IMG submission 119755) | Groundwater microbial communities from an aquifer near a municipal landfill in Southern Ontario, Canada - Pumphouse #3_1 metaG | ecosystem: Environmental > Aquatic > Deep subsurface >... | reverse complement strand
CTTTCGCCCATCTTCTTCGTTACAGTCAAAAATTTATCCTCGCAATATCGAATATATAGCTCCGGTAAATTTTCTCCTGTGCCTTGAATATGAACGAAATACAAGATTATTCAAGGGACCCTTTTATATAAAGAAATTTTCGTGTGTTTCATTGGCCATCCAGTTTTTGGTTTTGTCATCTTCCGCCTTTCTTCACGTTCTTCGCGGTAAAAAAACGCCCTGCCGCCTTTTGCTTTTCCTTTTTTAACTTCAATGAACTCTTTGTTCTTAACTGTTTTTTTGTTTTCTACGCCAGTTAAAATCCCGGAAGTTCCGGTGGTTCTTCAAGAATCATTTCGGCAATGGTTTTCTGCACTTTTTCCATCAAATGTCTTTTATTACAAAGGACTTCATTTTCCAGTTTTGCCAGCCGTATCAGCATTGGTGTGCGGTTGACGGTGGGGGCAAACTCTTCTCCCTGCGGATAGCGCTTCCTGATTATCTCCTGACAGCGAAAGCAGCCGGGAAAACGCAGCAGTTTACCATCGGGCCGTTTCATGCGCGCCGGAACACCGTGGGTCCGACAGACGAGCAGACGGTGTTTATAAAGGCTGCAGAGGCCGTCCTCCAGCAGCGGACAATCCACCTGCGGGCGTTCTCCCCGCTGTTGCGCGGCACCACAGGCAAGGAGATAATGAGTGGCGCGGCTGCGCAGTTCCGCCTGCCTCTCCTCAGTCAGTTCCGCCAGTCCCTCGCGAAAATAGAGCCACTCCACGTGGCTGTGATGCTGAAACCAGGAGTCGCAGCAGTTATCGGGACACCCCTCACAGCTGAACTCCATTTCTGTCGCCACCCGGTCATACCCCTGCTGCAGAACGTTGTATATCTCCTCAATCTCACTTCTCTGTGCGTCACTCAGTTGTAATTTCACCACTCCACCCCCAACATCATGCAATTGATTCCGCTGCCGATGCCAAGCATGGCAGCCTTCTCACCTTTATTAAATTTACCCTGCTCCATGCCCATGGCCATGGTGATGGGTGCAGAGACAGAACCTATATTGCCAAGAACCGGCAGCGTTTGAAAATTTTTCTCCGCATCAAGACCAAGAGAATTGAAGAGCAGGCGGGCGTGAGCGCTCCCCACCTGATGGCAGAAGAAGCGGTCTATCTCATCAGCTCCCCAGCCGGGGACGGCGGAAAACTTCCCCCAGGCGGCTTTCGCCGTCGCCACTCCGGAGTGCAGCAACTCTTCAGAGTTGGTGTCCATCAGCGTCCCCTCCCCCCCTTGACCACCCTTGCAGAGATTGCTGTGCCCGGTGTGCGCCCGCCAGGCACCGTGAATGAGACGCGGGCAACCATCTCCATCCTCTGCCCGGGTCATCAGCAAAGCCACTGCGCCGGAACCAATGGTCAGCGAAGCAAAGGCAGGTTTTATACTCTTGCGAGTGATGGAAGGATCAGCAAGGAGTGTGGAGAGAGTCGACTCAACCAGATCCTCTGCCGTTTCTCCAGAAACAACGAGGCCGTTTTTAACCTGCCCCAGCTCAATCATTCCGGCGAGCATCATCATCCCGTCGAGAAAACCGAGGCATGCGTTAGAAATATCCATAACGATGGCGTCCGAAGAGAGCCCGAGAGCGTTATGAACAAAGGATGCGGTGGCGGGCTCCATAAGGTCGCGGCTCACTGAGGTGAAAAACAGCGCCTCCACCTGCTGCGGGTCGATGCCGGACTTCTCCAGAACGTTTTTCCCGGCAAGAGCTGCCGCTTCACTCGGGCGGGTGCCGAAGTTCCACAATCGCCGCTCGCGGATGCCGCTCATCAGTTCAAGACGACCGGCGGGCAGGTGAAGACGTTCATAGACCGGTGCAAGCCGGGTCTCAATGGCCTCGGAGGTGAGGACGTTGGGGGGAAGCTCATAGCCGAAGGTATGCAGAGATACTTTACTGAATTTCATCACAGATATAATAGGTTGCAGATAAATTAGGTTCCACTTTTGGGGCCAGCGATCCCGCTGACAATCAGCAGCAGACAGAAAAGACGCAAAAGGGTGCGTCGTTTACCCGGAAAAAAAAGACAATGCCGGGCACCATCGCAAAGACAAGCCACCCATTAAGACGCGGACAAACATCAAACCGGGCAAAGCAGTGTCCAGGCCACGGCTACTCCTGCAAACGAAATTCCCAGCAGTGGTGAACCTTCGTATTCCGCTGAAAATCCTGCGGAATGGTGGCCGCACTGATATCCTTGACATCATATTCTTCCAACAGCTTTTCGTCGAGAACGAAGCGGCGGAAGTTGGTGGAAAAGAGCAGGACTCCGCCCTGTGCCAGCCGCAACATGGAGAGATGAAGCAGCTCCCGGTGATCGCGCTGGATATCGAACACCCGATTCTCCTTTTTGGTATTGGAAAAGGTGGGCGGATCGAGAAAAATAAGGTCGAAGTGGTCGGTGCAGTCGCGCAGCCAGGAAACGCAGTCTGCTGCGACAAGATGGTGCCGCAGCTCCGCGAAACCATTAAGGGCGAGATTTTTCCGCGCCCAGTCAAGATAGTTGGCGGAGAGGTCAACAGTGGTCGTCTCCGCTGCCCCGCCGAGGGCCGCCTGCACAGTGACGCTTCCGGTGTAGCCGAAGAGGTTGAGAAAACGCTGTCCCTTCGCCACATCAAAGATGCGCTGCCGCAGCGGCCTGTGATCGAGAAAAAGCCCGGTGTCAAGGTAGTCCGTGAAGTTGACCAGCAGCGCAGCCCGTCCTTCCCGCACCTCCTGGAATTTCGGTTTGCGCTTTTCTCCCCGACGCTCATACTGCTTCGCCCCACGCTGACGCTCGCGCCTCTTGACAAAGATACGGTCGGAACGGACACCAAACAGAGCCTGAATCCCCTCCTGCGCAAGACGCAGACGTTTCACCGCCACCTCATCACTCACCGTCTTCGGCGCGGCAAACTCCTGCAGGTGGAACCACTTGCCGTAGAGATCAAGGGCAACGTTGAATTCGGGCAGGTCTCGATCATAGAGGCGGTAGCAGGTAATCCCCTCCTTTGTCGCCCATTTCTGTAATTTTGTGTAGTTCTTTTTCAACCGGTTGACGAAATCCTCCGCTTCGGGATTAATCTGCGGATTCTCTGGCAGGCTCCATATAAAAGGCTTTTCCTGCTGACCGGTCAGGCTGGTGCAGAGCAGGCGACAGGCAATAGGACCGTTGAAGAGCCGCTCGCGCCGCTCCCAGCGCAGCGTGAAACTTTCAGTGAGATCCGGGTTGGAAATAAAGACCGCCAACTGCCAGTCGGGAAAACGCTCCTTGCAGATGCGCCCGAAAGCGCGGTAAAGCCGTGTCACCACCTCCTGCTCAGAGAGGCGCTCCCCAAAGGGCAGGTTGGAAACCAGCGTTCCCTCTGCTTCGGGAGGTTCGAGGGTGGCCAGCTCCGCCTGTTTAATCTGAATATGGTCGGAGAGACCGGCACGGACGATATTTTTCCGCGCGGCTGCCACCGCCTTTGGATCAGAATCATAACCAAGCAACAGCGGCCAGTGACGGTCCAGTCCCGCCTCTTCACGGCTCACCGCCTCCTCAAGCAGACTGTCCCACAGCTCCGGCTGATGTCCATTCCATGAGAAAAAACCAAACCATGGACGGGATATTCCCGGCGCCACATCCCCGGCGATCATTGCCGCTTCAATAAGGATGGTACCGCTGCCGCACATGGGATCAAGAAGCGGTCCTTCACCCTTCCAGCCGCTGAGGGAGACGATGGCAGCGGCAAGAGTTTCCTTCAGCGGGGCAATGGAGCCCACCACGCGGTAGCCGCGGCGGTGCAGACTCTCGCCGCTCATATCAAGATAGACGGTGGCCTCGTCGCAGTCGCGGCCCTCTTTAAGATGCAGGTGCAGTTGCACTCCGGGGCGAGTTCCCTGCACCGACGGCCGTTCATCAAGCTTGTCGCGAAAGTGGTCTGCAATCGCATCCTTGAGTTTCAGACCGGCATAGCGATTATTGTTGATGAGGGTCTTGCCACTCAAAGTGGTGTTGATGGCAAAGGTCGCCTTGACATCAAAAACTTTGAGCCAGTCAAAAAGGCGACCCTCGCTGTAAAGTTCATCCTCATTGCGCACTGTGAACGCAGCCAGCTGGAGAAAAATACGTGAGGCAAAACGCGACCAGAGACAAGCCCGGTATGCACTCTCCAGAGAGCCGCTCCAGTGGACTGTACCGACTTCGATCTGCGGGTTTACAACGCCAAACTCTTTAAGTTCTCCTGCAACAAGGAGTTCAACTCCTGCAGGGCAGGTGGCAGTGAATTTCATGTGCTCCATTATTTTATTAAGGCAGAATTAATTTTTTTCGTTACTCTTTCATTACCAATTCGCACTGTAAGGTGCTGCAAAAGGGTGAAAAACCTGTTGAGACTTGGTATGTTACTTTGATTTTTACATTTTCGCCCTTGAAAACAAGGCAACCGGGGGAACTCTCTCCTCCGGTTGAACGAACCTTAGACGTATCGACAGGAGAACCCATGAAAAACAGTATTTTCAACACTATCCTTGTTACACTCAGCATATCTCTGCTGCTTCTGCTGGGAGGCTGCGCCAAAACCATCGCTCCCCCCACCGACACCAATGGAATGGCTTCCGGTTCCGATCTTGAATATCCCGAGAGTAACAACACAGGGGCGACGGGTGAGGGAGGCTTCTCTGAAGACAACCTGCCAAGTGAAGGGTCACTTGATGATAACTCCCACAGCATCAATGACTCTGACATCATGAACATGCCGGAAGCCTACAAAATTGAGCATGGTCGCTCCTCAGAGGGCTTTTCCCCTGTCTATTTTGAATTTGACCAGTCCAGCATCAGCCCGGCAATGATGGCTGTTATCGAACAGAACGCTACTCATATGCAGAGTAATCCCTCCACAAATCTGGTCCTCGAAGGAAATACTGATGAGCGCGGGACTGCAGAATATAACCTTGCCCTCGCTGAACGCCGGGCTATGAATGTAAAAAGAAACCTGACCTCCATGGGTATCCCCGAAAATCAAATCCGCACCATTTCTTATGGGGAAGAGCGGCCGTTGTTTCTTGGCCAGGATGAAAATGCCTACAAATACAACCGCCGAGTGGATTTCATCGCTGAATAACAAAGCTTGAAATTGAAGAGAACAGCAACGCCCCTGACTTCTTAGTGAAATCAGGGGCGTTTTTTTCTTTCAAAACCTGCTTTTAAAAAAGTACGGCTTCCCTTAGAAGGAATTACCAAGAACCCGATTTATAATCTGCGCAGTCACCCCTGCAGCATCCACCGCGTCAGTGGAGATAATAACAGCATCCCCCGCCGGAACCAGCGGGGCAATATCGCGGTGGGAATCCTGGTAATCCCGCTCAAGAGTCTGGGCGAGGAGATTATCAAAATCCACCAAATCTCCCCGCTCCTCAAGCTGATCAAAACGTCTGCGGGTGCGTACCTCAGGGCTGGCATCAAGAAAAAACTTCCATGCGGCCATGGGGAAGACCACCGTACCCATGTCCCGACCTTCCGCAACAATATTCTCTTTTTCACCATATCTGCGTTGCATTTCAGTAAGAAAAGCGCGCACGGCTGGAATTGAACTGACCTGCGATGCAACCATCGACATCTCCTGTGTACGGATCTCTCCACTGACATCCCGTCCGCAGAGGATAACCCGTGTATCGGAGTTTTCGTCTGCAGCGGGGAGCAGTTCCATCTCAACCTCGGCGATGCGGGCGGCAATGCCAGCCCTGTCATCAAGCGCCACACCTTGTTCGCTCATATAGAACCCGACAGTACGGTACATGGCACCGGTGTCAAGATAGGTGAAACCCAGCTCAACGGCGGTCATCCGCGATACGGTTGATTTTCCAACTCCGGCAGGGCCATCAATGGTAACAATCCTGCGACGGGACATCTCAGCGCTCCATCATGCCGAGACACTTCTCAAGGGCATTAAGACAGCGAATGTTTTCCTCTTCCAGTCCAACGGAGATACGAACGCAGGTGGAGAGTCCGTAGGAGGTCATGGAGCGGATAATAACGCCCTCGTAAAGCATGGCATCATAGAGTTTGTCAGCATTGCATTTTACATCTACAAGGATAAAGTTGGTCTGAGTCGGATAAGGGGCACAGCCGAATTTACGCAAACCTCCAGAGAGATAGTTTATACCTTCCCGAGTGGAATCCAGCATGTGCTGATATGCTTTTTCATCACCAAGAGCGGCAACGGCGGCCACCTGGGCCAGCATGTTAACGTTGAAAGGCTGGCGTACCTTGTGCAGACAGGCAGCCACCTCTTCGTGCATCAGTCCGTACCCGACACGCAGTCCCGGGATACCGTAGGCCTTGGAAAAAGTACGCAGGAAGACCACCGCCGCCCGGCCTTTGGTATTGCGCATTAAAGAAACCGAATCAGGGCGGGATTCATCGTCCATGAAATCAGCATAGGCCTCATCAAGCACGACAATCACGTCCTCCGGCACATTACTGAGAAAAACAGAGAGATCCCCCGGAGCAATAATACTGCCGGTCGGGTTGTTGGGATTGTCGATAAAAATAAGGCGGGTGCGGTCGTTGACAGCAGCGGTGATGGCAGCAAGATCGTGGCGCATCTCCTTCATCGGCACCACGCGATTGATACCGCTGCGAACCTGTACACATTTTGTATACATCAGGAAGGAAGGGTGGCTGGAGATAACCTCGTCTCCCTCACTGACAAAGGCCTTCACAAGACAGTCGATAATATCATCGGAACCGTTGCCAATAACAATCTCAGTGGAAAAAACGCCGAGCTTGTCAGCAAGACTTTCCGTGAGATAATAACAGGAACCGTCCGGGTAACGGTTGAGCTTCGGCAACGCCTCTCTGACAGCCCGCAGAACAGCCTCCGAAGGAGAGCGGGGATTCTCGTTGGAGGCCAGTTTTATAGAGTTTTTGACACCATACTCCCGCTCCAGTTCATCCTGCGGTTTCCCCGGCGGATAAGGAACAATGGTACTGATGTATCTGGGTATTTTCAGTTTCAAGAAGAGCCTCGTCGTGTTTGGTTAAATATCAATTTTCCCTGCGGGGAGCTGCAGTTCCTGCTCCAGATTCCACCCTGCTCTAAGCAGAGTCTCCTCGGCAAAATGGGTCCCCTGAAGTTGTACCCCAACCGGTAGACCACTGGAAGTAACTCCCCCCGGAACCGATATTCCCGGAACACCGGCAAGGTTGGTGGAGAGGGTGAGAATATCGGAGAGATAAGCCGCCAGAGGGTCATCTTTGTATTCACCCAGCTTCCAGGCTGGAGTCGGGCAAACCGGAGAAACAAGAACGTCACATTTTGTAAAGGCGGACTTGAAATCGTTGAGAATCAGGGTGCGTACCTGTGAAGCTTTTTTATAATAAGCATCGTAATATCCGGAAGAGAGTGCATAGGTACCAATAAGGATACGGCGTTTTACCTCTGCACCAAACCCTTCGGAACGGGTATTTTTATACATTTCCAAAAGATTTTCACCCTCTTTTCGGAAACCGTACACCACGCCGTCATACCGGGCGAGATTGGAACTGGCTTCAGACGGAGCTATAATGTAATAGGCGGCAACACAGTACTCGGTATGCGGCAGGGAGACCTCAACGATATTCGCCCCACGGGCCTTCAATGCCTCTATGCCATTGCGCACAATCTTCTCCACTTCAGGGTCAAGCCCTGCGGTGAAATACTCCTTTGGCACCCCGGCCGTCATCCCGGAGAGTCCTTCAGTAAGGGCAGCCGAGAAATCAGGCACCGGCTGCTGCACCGAAGTGGAATCCATTTCATCCCAGCCACTGATCACCTGCATCATTCGCGCGCAGTCGGCGACGTTACGGGCAAAAGGGCCAACCTGATCAAGGGAAGAAGCAAAGGCGGTGAGCCCATAGCGGGAGACCCGGCCGTAGGTCGGTTTCATCCCCACCACACCACAGAGAGAGGCAGGCTGACGAATGGAGCCACCGGTATCCGAACCAAGAGAAGCAGCACATTCCAGCGCGGCCACGGCTGCTGCTGAGCCGCCCGAAGAACCACCTGCCACATATCCTTTTTTAACAGGATTGCGCGGTGCACCAAAGGCGCAGGTTTCTGAAGCAGAACCCATGGCAAACTCATCCATACTCGCCTTGCCAAGGATTACCGCTCCTGCCTGTTTAAGTTTTGTCACTGAAGTCGCGTCGTAGGGAGAGATAAAGTTCTCCAGCATCTTCGAGCCACAGGTATTTTTCAGGTTTTTTACATTGAGCAGATCTTTCACTGCCACCGGGACACCGCAAAGGGATCCGGCGCTGCCTGCGGCGCGATTCCTGTCGGCCGCCTCCGCAGCCATCAGTGCACCCTCACTGTCAACGGTAATAAAGGCACCGATGTCACCGTCCACCTTTTCAATCCGCTCCAGACAACTCCTTGTCAACTCCACGCTGGAAAGTGTGCCTTTCTCCAGAGCCCTGAGAGACTCCTCAATTCCTAATTCGTATGGCTGCATTTCTGCTCCCCTCCGATCAAATAATTTTCGGAACGAGGAAACTCTCCTCATCCGTCTCCGGGCCGTTTTTCAATGCTTCCTGCTGTTTCAGCGAAGGCCGCACAATATCTTCCCGAAAGACGTTACTCAAGGGAAAAACATGGGTTGTGGGGGAAACTCCGGTGGTATCAATCTCATCAAGTTTATCCACATAGGAGAGAATCGTGTCGAGCTGCCCAGTCATGGTGGCGAGCTCCACGTCACTGAGACGCAGCCGGGCAAGATTCGCCACGTGCTGTACATCTTCCTGCGAAATTTTCATATTCATTTTATTTCATTTCATCCCGAGTTCATCGAGATTTTTCATAGTATTTTCAATATCCGAGGGGTGAAGTCCACATTCTTTTTCGTGAAAGACTTTACCACGTCTCCATTAAACTGGGAACCACTGCACCTGTGAAGTTTTTGGATCGCCCACTGCATGGACCTGCTGGTTTTATATTTTCACTGAGAAATCATGGCATCGTAACTGTGGCAGTGCAGCTTTTTTTCTGTCGAGGGGACCTTGAATAACCAGCACTTCGCTCCTATTCTTCGTTACAGTAAGAATTTATCCTTGTAATATCAGCTATATACCTACATTCATTTTTCTTTTTGTTCCTTGAATATAAACGAGATACAAGCTGTTTCAAGGTACCCTTAAGTCTGTTCCGACTTTGCTGAAAACAGGCCATCAATTTCCCTTTTGGGAACCACTTATCACTCTCTAACCCGAAAGGGAAAAAAGAAGGACCTCCCACACAAAGAAGAACCATTTTGACCTGTGGAACTGCTGATTGAGAATGGTTCCTCGATGTTCTAAAAAGTTTATATAACCACCCTTGAAGCCTTTTCCTTGTTTTTAAGAGATGATCTCTCGACGTTCCGAATCTCCCCTTTTTTCTCCACAGATCTGTCAAACAAGGGCCTTCATCAAGATATCATGAATCTCCGGACGCATCCTGCGGATCCCGGAAAGATCTTCCCCACAGTATACTCGATTAGTTAAAAGCACAATTCCTGCACCTCTCTGCAGATCTATCCACATTGATGTTCCCGTAAAACCGAGATGACCGATGGTGAGGGGAGAAAAAAGATGACCACTGGAGGACGTTCTGCCCGTAGGAATATCAAACCCACAGCGCCTTTCTCCAAATTTTCTGTTAACACTTTCCTGAAACAACTTCCCTGGCAACATATTCCCCTCCCCGTGATATTCATTATAGAACAACTGCGCCATATCCAGCACTCCGCGACAATTCCCGAAAAGCCCGGCGTGCCCCGCAACACCGCCAAGAATACGACAGTTATCATCATGAACACGCCCCACAAGCTCCTCACCCTGCCCTCCTGACAGCCCTGTAGAAACAGGTATAATTCCTTTTCTTCGCATCTCATCACCGAAGAAAAGGCTTTTTTCAAGGCCACATGGTATCTGCAGCGCCTGCTGCCAGAATTCTTCCAGCCCCTTTCCCGTCACTTTTTCTATAATGCTGCCGAGCAGAATATACCCAAGGTCACTGTAAATTTTTTTTTCATCAGGTCCTGCCTCTACTCTCTCCGCCAGAATGGACTGCACTACCACTTCAAAACGCTCTTCCTCCGCCACATTAATCAACGAGCTATAATACGATCTATGTGCAGGTAAACCCGAACTATGGTTCATAAGCTGGAAGAGGGTAACCTCCGCCAGGGGAGAGGGTGTCTTCGGGTAAAAATCAACAATTGGCTGTTCAAAATTAATTTTTCCTGCTTTGGCTAGAAGAAGGAGGACTGGAATTGTTACCAACACCTTGGTAAGCGAGGCCAGGTCAAAAAAACTTTCTTCTCCCTCCAATTCACGAACTGTACAGCGGCAGGTATCCCCTTCCTTCCTGCAGTAAAAAAAACCTGTTTCACTCCCTTCTTCCCCTCTCTTAAACCAGCCTGTTGCACAGTTCGTAAAGACTCCCTCACGACAGTATTTATCCAGGACATTGAAAAACAGCTTAACTGTTGATTTTTTCATTATTCCTTCTCCCTCTCAGAACCCTTAAAAACTTGAATTTTTGAACAATTTGTTATATAATAAACGTTATTTTTCTCTCTAAAAAAGAGATCTTGAAAACCATATCTTCAACAGCTGGAAAACAAGGCTCATTATATTCGTTTTTCATCGTAATATCAGGAATATAGATCTTAGATGCTTTTAAAGATCTCCGCAGTCAGAATGAACACTGCTCTCTGCAGGTCAAGAATATCGAAGTTATGCAGGGATATTCACTTTTCCACATCTCTTCCCACAACAAACCTACACCTTTTCAAGAGTTCTAAGAGAGCTTCTGTCAACATTGTGAGGAAAAATATACGATAACTCTGTCAACAAACCTGTGGAAAACTTTTTTTACACAAAAAAGAGGCGTTTTTTACGATACTAATGTTTGTTAAAATAAACAGAAAAACAAAGAGATAAAAGCTTTTCAACACTATCAACCCCACTAATAAAAATAACCTAAAAACATATAATAAGAGGAGAATCATGGCACTGAAATGTACCGTCGAAAGAGATCACTTCTACGAGGGCCTCAACAGCCTGCAGAACATCACCAGTAAGAAAGGAACTTTGGCCATCCTGCTTAATGTCCTCATAGAAACAAGCAACGATGGACTCATCCTTACCGGAACAGATATGGAGATAGCCCTCCGTATAATCATCCCGGCAAAAATCGAGGAAGAAGGGACGATTACTATCCCCGCCAAAAAAGTGTTCGAAATAGTCCGCGAATCGGGACCAGACAGTATTACCATAGAAGAAAAAGAGAACAGCTGGGTCCATATTGTCACCGGACAAAGCAGCTACAACCTCGCTGGCATGCCCGGAAATGAATTTCCTCAATTTCCCGAATACGACGAAGATAATTTTGTTTCCATAGAGAGTTACATCTTCCAGGAACTCATAGAGAAAACGATCTATTCGATCGCCGGTGAACAGGAAAGCGTCTACACCCTGACATCCGTCCTGTTACGCAAAGAGGTTGTCGACGACAAAACAAAATTGAAGATGATTTCCTCTGATGGTCACCGTCTCACCGTCATGGAAAAGGATATCCCTGACAGTCTTGATAATCTGCAGCCGGGAGAGACCACCCTGATTCCTAAAAAAGGAGTTCAGGAATGGAAAAAGTTTTGTGATGCCCATGACAGCTTTGAGATCGCACTGGAAGACAAAAAAATCATTCTCAAAGACGATAACGCCACCATGATAATCCGGCTCAAAGATGGAGAATTCCCCAATTACAAGGCGATAATAGATGCGGTTAATCAAACATACTGCATGAAAATCCGCCGCCAGCCCTTCCTTGAATCCCTGAAAAGGATAAACCTCTTCACTGAAGATCTTTTTCATACGATCTCCTTCGAGCTGGAAAGTGATCACATGATACTCTCCTCCCAAAACGTCGAACTCGGAAACGCCCGTGATGAGATGAGCGTAGAATATAACGGACAACCTCTGAAACTCGGTTTCAACTGTCGCTATTTCATTGAAACTCTGCAGGTTATGGAGGGTGAAATCGTTAATGTTTATGTCAATTCAGATGCCAGCCCCTGTCTGCTCAATTCTGATGAGGATCAGGGTTTCACCAGTATCATTATGCCCATGCATCTTTGATTTTCGACTCCACAAAGACGCAAAGAGCTGTACAAGCTTCATAAACAAGGGATCAACGAAAGGAAACAACCGTGACTGACCCAAAAGAAAACGATGTGCCTACGGGCCATTATGATGCCGATCAGATTCAGGTTCTTGAAGGACTTGAGGCTGTACGCAAACGTCCCTCAATGTATATCGGCAATACCTCAGAAGAAGGTTTGCATCACCTTATCTGGGAGATTGTCGACAACAGTATAGATGAGGCTCTGGCGGGCTATTGCTCCAAAATAAGTGTAACTATCCACGAAGATAATACCGTGTCCGTGGAGGACGATGGTCGAGGAATACCGGTAGATAAACACCCCACCGAGAACATGACGGCGCTGGAACTGGTTATGACCACCCTGCACGCCGGTGGTAAATTTGACCACAGCAGCTACAAAGTCTCCGGCGGTTTGCATGGTGTCGGAATTTCGGTGGTCAATGCCCTTTCCAGTGAAACCATTGCTGAGATACATCGTAACGGCAAGGCTTACAGGCAGAGTTACCAATATGGCAAAAAGGCCAGTGAGCTTGAGGTTATCGGAGAGAGTCAGCATACCGGTACCATCATCCGTTTCAAGGCTGACCCGGAGATCTTCACTCAGACCACGGTCTACAACTACGAGATAGTGAAAAACCGTCTCCGTGAGCTGAGTTTTCTCAATAAAGGTCTGAAGATCTCTTTGAAAGATGAACGCAGCGGTGAGCAGGATAAATTCCACGCTGAGGGAGGCATTGTCTCCTACGTTGAGTGGCTTAACCGTAAACGGACTCCCGTTTTCCCTGATCCCATATATCTAAGCGGCGAAAAGGATAACGTGGAGGTAGAGATCTGCATGCAGCACTATGACGGCTATAACGAACGTCTTTTTTCCTTCGTTAACAATATCAATACCCGTGAAGGTGGCAGTCACGTAGCGGGCTTTCGTGCTGCACTTACCCGCTGCCTTAATCGTTACGCCAACGACGACATTATTCCCAAAAACATGCGAGAAAAAATGGGCGGCGATGATATTCGAGAGGGGCTGACCTGTGTTATATCTGTACATGTACCCAATCCGCAGTTCGAAGGGCAAACGAAAACCAAGCTGGGCAACAGTGAGGTTAAATCGATCGTGGAAAATATATGCGGTGACAAACTGACCGTTTTCCTCGAACAAAATCCGGCAATTGCTAAAAAAATTCTCTCCAAGGTGGTTGACGCAGCCCGTGCTCGTGAGGCAGCAAAGCGTGCACGGGACCTCTCCCGCAAGAAGGGTTCAACCAGCTTGATGATGGCAGGAAAACTTGCCGAATGTCAGGAGAAGGACCCGGCGAAACGTGAAATATTCATAGTGGAAGGTGATTCCGCCGGTGGTTCTGCCAAACAGGGTCGTGATCGTACCAATCAGGCCATTCTGCCGCTGAAAGGCAAGATCCTCAACGTGGAGAAGGCTCGTTTTGACCGAATCCTCTCCAGTGACGAGATTAAACATCTTATAAGTGCCCTTGGCTGCGGTATAGGTAAAGAAGATTTTGATCAAAAAAAACTCCGTTACCACAAAGTTATCATTATGACTGATGCCGATGTGGACGGGGCACATATTCGTACCCTGCTGCTTACTTTCTTCTACCGTCAGATGACCCCGCTGCTGGAGGCCGGTTACGTCTACATTGCCCAGCCACCGCTTTATCGATTAGGAAAGGGTAAGCAGGAACGCTACTTTCTGAATGACAGTGAACTCAACAATTATCTTTTTACCGAAGCGAGCAAAAACTATCAGCTCAAAGCAGAAATAAACGGTGATATGCAGGATATAACGGGTGAAAAATTCATCCATCTCCTTGAACACCTTTCTATTTATCAGCGTATCACTGCCTTCATGAATCGCATGAATGTCTGGGATGACATGCTCTACTTCCTGCTGGATAACAACATTCGTTCTGCTGACCAGTTCAGGGATGATGAGTGGGTACGGGGTCTGAAGGCAAAACTTGACACTGATAAACTTATTCTCAGTGATGTAAAAAATTGCCCGTGGCGGGAAGACTGTTACGAGTTTAACGTTGCTATTCGCGGTAAGGTTCAGATCATGATGACCGTCGGTCCGCGTATACCGTTGATTGCCGAATACCGCAGTGCACTGAATTTCTTTGATGATATAAAACCCTATCTTACTGCAAAATTTGTTCTCTCCACCGTTAATAAGGGAGAAGTTGGGGAGGAGCGAAGCGCAGCCAGCTGGCAGGAGCTTATTAACGTAATCCGCGACGAGAGCTTCAAGGGAAGCAACCTGCAGCGCTATAAAGGTCTCGGTGAGATGAATCCGGAACAACTCTGGGATACGACCATGAACCCGGAACACCGTTCCATGCTGCAGGTACAGATCGACGACGCTGAACAGGCCGATGATATTTTTGTAACCCTGATGGGCGACAAAGTGGAACCACGCCGCGCGTTTATCCAGGAACATGCCCTCGAGGTAACAGACCTTGATATCTGAAAAGCGGCGGCCTTTTCTCAATTGAAAGAGAAAAAACCGTTTTTCTTACTTCGCAAATCTGAAATACAGCGGAGTTATAAAGTCTTATAAAAGATAAAAAACCATGACAGATACAGAAAATAACGATATGGAAGCTGAAAAGTTTCCTAGAATTTCCGTCGAGAAAGAGTTGCAGAAATCTTATCTCGAATACGCAATGAGCGTCATTGTTGGTCGGGCTCTACCCGATGTGCGCGATGGGATGAAGCCGGTTCACCGGCGCTCGATCTTCGCCATGCGCGAGCTTGGTGTCTCCTTTAACCGTTCCTATGTTAAATCGGCGCGTATCGTCGGTGATATCATTGGTAAGTATCATCCCCACGGTGATACTGCAGCCTACGACACTATCGTACGTATGGCGCAGGATTTTTCCATGCGCTACCCGCTGGTGGATGGCCAGGGGAACTTTGGTTCCATGGACGGCGATTCAGCTGCTGCCATGCGTTATACCGAAGCTCGAATGACCCGGATTGACCGAGAGATTATTGCCGATCTGGACAAGGAAACAGTGGATTGGATTCCCAACTACGACAGCTCCCTGCAGGAGCCGTCAGTTATGCCCACCAAAATTCCTAACCTGTTGATCAACGGTTCGACGGGGATTGCGGTTGGCATGGCGACTAACATTCCGCCGCACAACATTACCGAGGTGCTTGATGCTCTCATTGCCCTGATCGATAACTCTAACCTCACCGTACATGATTTGATGGGAATCATTACCGGACCGGACTTCCCCACCGGTGGCCAGATCTGCGGCCGCAATGGTATCCGTGAGGCCTATGAAACGGGTCGCGGGGTTATAATCATGCGGGCGAATACCCATGTGGAAAAGAGTAAGGATGGCAAGCGGGAGGCGATCATCGTCACCGAGATTCCCTACCAGGTAAATAAGGCTAATCTGGTACAAAAAATCTCTGAACTGGCCAAAGATAAAAAAATTGAGGCCATTTCCGATGTGCGCGATGAATCAGATCGCCGTGGACTGCGCATTGCCATTGACCTTAAAAAGGATGAATATTCCGAGGTTGTACTCAACCAGCTCTTCACCAACACCATGATGCAAAAGAGCTTTGGTATCATCCTGCTGGCCATCGTCAACAACAAGCCGGAGGTCCTTAACCTCAAAGAGATTCTTGAACACTTCGTTATCCACCGCAAGGTGGTGATATATCGCCGCACCGCTTTCGAATTACGCAAGGCTGAAGAGCGAGCCCATATTCTCGAAGGTCTGGTTATTGCACTGAACAACCTCGATGATGTAGTGCATCTCATCCGTGATTCTGCTAATCCGCAGGAGGCCAAAGAAGGGTTGATTCAGCGATTTGAACTGAGTGATATCCAGGCTCAGACTATTCTCGACATGCGCCTGCAGCGTCTCACCGGTCTTGAACGCGAAAAGATAATGCTGGAATACACGGAAATTAAAAAGGAGATTGACCGGCTGCGTGAAATTCTCGGCAGTGAAGTAATGGTGATGAATATCATTAAGGATGAATTTACTGAGCTCAGAGAAACCTACGGTGATGACCGACGTACTGAGATTGTCGACGCCACCGATGATATTCTACCGGAAGATCTTATTACCCCTGAGGATATGGCAGTGACCATAACTTATACCGGGTATATCAAACGTAACCCGTTGTCACTCTATCGGGCGCAGAACCGTGGTGGCAAAGGCGTTACGGCGGTGAAGGCATTGGAGGAAGATTTTGTATCCAGTCTTTATGTGGCTTCCACACTGGATATATTCCTCTTCTTTACCAGCTTCGGCAAGGTTTTCTGGCGCAAGGTGTATCAGCTGCCGCAGGCAGGTCGCGTGGCGCGGGGCAAGGCCATTGTTAATCTGCTTAATCTTGAAGAGAATGAAAAATTGGCTGCGGTGCTGCCGATTGCCACCTTTGAGGATGAGAGCAACGCCAAGACCATTCTCATGGTGACCAGGTCAGGACGAATCAAGAAAACCAGTCTGCAGGAGTTTGCACGACCGCTCTCCCGCGGCAAGCGGGCACTTACTATCAATGAAGGGGACGAAATAATCGCCGCCCATATCCTCAATGGTAACGATACTGTGCTGCTGGTGACCAAAAAGGGAAAGAGTATTCACTTCGATGAAAATGATGTCCGCACCATGGGACGTACGGCCGCAGGTGTACGGGGAATTCGCCTCGCTGAAGATGATGAGGTGGTGAGTGCCATCGTTATCAATTCTCAGAATTCTGTTCTTATTGTTACCGCCAACGGTTTCGGCAAGCGTTCACCGGTGGCAGAGTATCGTGTGCAGGGACGCGGCGGTAAGGGAATTAAAGGAATTGCTGAATCGGAACGTAATGGTGACGTAATCGGTGCCACCCAGGTGAGCGATGATGATCAAATCATTATCATCGCTGATTCCGGTAAGATGATTCGCATGAATCTTGACTCTGTACGAGTTATTGGAAGGGCAACTCAGGGTGTTCGACTGATTAACCTTGGTGACGACGAAAAAGTGGTCAGTTTTGATACAGTGCAAAAAGAGAATGAAGAGGATAATGAAATTTCTACTGCAGAAGCTGAGGAACAGCAGTCAGACGATACTGATAACGGTTCTGAAACGGATGCTTCTCCAGCTTTAGAACCGGGTGATGGTGACGACGGAGACCAATAATGGTTGAGAAAACCTCTGATATAGCTGTAATAGGTGCAGGATCGTGGGGAACAGCCCTTGCGCTGCTCCTTGCCAGTAAAAGTTTGAATGTTGCTCTGTGGGGCCATAGAAAGGCTCATGTAGAGGCTCTGCGCAGTGAGAGGGAAAACCGGGTTTACCTGCCCGGTTTTCCCTTTCCGAAGACTCTCCATGTGGAGAGTGATCTGGCCAGGGCTGTTTCCAGGGCGCACACTGTGGTGATGGTGGTGCCGTCACAAAGCTGTCGTGAGGTTTTCAGGCAGATGGTTGCATCTCTGCGTCCCGGAGTACGGATTATTTCTGCTATAAAAGGTATTGAAAACGAGACCCTGCAGACCATGAGTCAGGTTATTGTTTCAGTGCTGACAGAGAGTGGATATTCCGGAGATATTCCGGTAGGTGTACTCTCTGGTCCCTCTTTTGCGCTGGAGGTGGCAAAAAAGTTGCCGACAGCGGTTTCTATCGGTTTTGCGGATATTTATGTGGCACAGGAGCAGCAAAAGCTCTTCGGCACCTCATTTTTCCGTGCCTATACCAGTGTGGACGTGCTGGGACTGGAGCTCTCTGGAGCGTTGAAAAACGTGATAGCCATCGCCACAGGAATGTGTGACGGGTTGAAGTGTGGTCTCAATGCCAGAGCGGCACTTATTACCCGTGGACTGGCTGAAATTCAGCGCCTCGGTGTGAAAATGGGGGCGGATCCTGCAACTTTCGCTGGACTCAGCGGTATGGGTGATTTGCTCCTCACCTGCACCGGCAGCCTGAGTCGTAATCGTACGGTGGGGCTTGGTCTGGGAGAGGGAAAAAAACTGGATGAAGTGGTTGGTGACCTGAAAATGGTAGCCGAAGGGGTAAAAACAACCCGCTCCGGCTATAATCTTGCCCGCCGTGAAGGGGTGGAAATGCCGATTCTTGAGGAAGTCTACAAAATACTCTATGAAGACGAACCGTGTCTTGAAGCGGTACGTTCTCTGCTCGGGCGGGAGTTGAAAGCGGAGTAGAAGAGACCTGTTCTCCTGCTCCGCAAATTAATATTTTTTACTTTTGGCCGGACCAGTCATCATCCATAAATTCATTATGGTCCGGCTTCGGTGGTTTCATCTCCAGGAGGCGCTGTTCAAGCCACTTTTTGATTTTTTCAGCTTCTGATTTCACCTCTGCAAGGGCCTTGCCGCGGTGACTTACCTTTGCCTTCTCTTCCAGGGTCATTTCGGCAAAAGTCTTCCCGTACTCCTCGAAGTAAAAGACCGGATCATAACCAAAGCCATTCTCACCCCGTTTTTCATCAATGATAATACCATCGCATTTTGCTTCATAAGTGAGTGCCGCGCCTGCAGGTACGGCAATGGAGAGAACGCACTGAAAAGAAGCTTTGCGGTTTTTCACACCTTTAAGCCTGTCGAGAAGCTTTTCAAGATTTTCAGCATCGGTGGCATGTTCCCCGGCATAGCGGGCGGAATAGACCCCCGGTTCACCATTCAAGGCTTCAACAACGAGGCCGGAATCATCGGCAATGGCTGGAATTCCGAGTATTTTTGCGGTATGCAGTGCCTTCTTGTAGGCATTGTCATCGAAGGTTTCGCCATCCTCAATTGCTTCAGGGATGGGCCCAAAGTCATCCAGCGACTTGATATCAATATTCAAATCTTTCAGCAAATCCTTAAATTCCCGCAACTTGCCTTTGTTTGTCGTTGCTATCACTATCATGGAGAGCATTTTTTAGTCCTTGTTGTCTTTTAAATTCTTTTTTTCGCCGTTTTTTCCAGCGGTTGTCATAACGTTCCTGTTCACTGTAAATACAACCACAGTAGGGTTGTCTATACATCTCTTCCTCAATGGAGCGGTCAATTCCCTCCTGCCAGCCCATACTGAAATCTTCGTAGAGCATCTCCACACCATACTTCGCAGCCATCTTACTGCCGATCTCTTTCATCAGTTTGTGGTTCTGATATTTGCTGTAGAAGAGGGTCGTTGTGAAAGCGGAAAAGCCGAGTTCAGCGGCGAGACGGGCCGTATCCTCCAACCGCATTTCATAGCAGACAGCACATCTGGCATTCTCATGAAAAACTACTTTACGCAGGTATTCAGTGAGCCCATAATCCCGTTCAACAATAAGCGGCAGGGATATCTTTTCAGCATAAGTCTCAAGGGTATCAAGGCGCTGGCGATACTCTTTCCATGGATGTATATTTGGATTATACCAGCGGCCGGTGAGGTCATAGCCTCGTTCGCGCAACACTTTAACTGGATAGATACTGCAGGGGCCACAGCAGATGTGGAGCAGAAGTTTCATATTTTATAGTTTCGGGGATTAATGTCATATTGATGGATCTTGTAGTTGATGATGCGCAGACTTGTTTCGAGATCCTTCGCTGTTTTGGTCTGATTTCCATTGTTGCGTTTCAGGCCTTCGATGATAAGTTCTTTTTCAAAATTTTCTACCGCCTCAGTAAAAGAAAGACTTGTCTTTTTCTTCGAGCTCCTGGAGGTCTGCAGAGTAGGGGGAAGGTGAATGGAACTTATTGTATCTGTGTCACAGATTAATACAGCCCGTTCCATGCAATTTTGCAGCTCGCGCACATTGCCCGGCCAGTGGTACTGAATGAGCATATCAATAGCAGAGGTGGATATGCGGCTGATGTTTTTATTATTCTCACGGGAAAATTTTTCAAGAAAAAATTCAGCAATAAGAAGTATATCGGTACGCCGTTCCCGCAAGGGAGGCATATAGATAGGGAAGACGTTAAGGCGGTAGTAGAGGTCCTCCCGGAAGATTTTCTGTTCAATGGCACTCTCGAGATCCCGGTTGGTGGCGGTAACCAGGCGTACGTCGCAGGTTATTGGTTTGGTCGAGCCAAGGCGCTGGAAGGTGCGTTCCTGGACTACATTGAGAAGTTTAATTTGTACTGAATTGCTAATTTCTCCTATCTCATCGAGGAAGAGAGTACCTCCTTCAGCCATCTCAAAACGACCAATTTTCTGTTCGATGGCGCCGGTAAAAGCACCCTTCTCATGACCGAAGAGTTCGCTTTCCAGCAGGGTTTCCGGCAAGGCGGAACAGTTAACGGAGACAAAGGGTTTATTATGTCGTTTGCCGTTGTAGTGCAACGCCTTTGCAACAAGAGTTTTACCCGTTCCTGATTCTCCGCGCAGGAGAACGGTAGCATTGCTGTCGACCACGCGGTGGATCATCTCGAAGACATCCTGCATTGAACTGGAGTTGCCAATAATGTCATTTATGCGGTTTTTTTCCGAGAGTTCCCGTTTCAGTTTGCGATTTTCAATGTGGAGCTGTTCTGTTTCCCGGTTGACGGTTTGTATTCTGGTAACTGTCTGGGCGATGATTGAGCTGAGGACGGTAAGATACTGCAGGTCAGTATTGGCCTGTTCGTCTATTCCTCCAGGATAGGAGCAATCTACTGAGAGGGCACCTATAATGTTCCTGCCATCTTTAATGGGCACGCAGAGAAAAGATTTTTTTTTAAGCTGTTCGCTTTTCCGCGCGCCCGTACGATTAAGAAACAGCTGTTCTTCAGATATTTGGGGAACAATGACCGGTTCACCGGTGGAGACTACCCTGCCGGTGATTCCTTCACCTATCTTGTATGTGCCACGTTTCATATTTTCCGGATCAATCCCGTGGGCAATCTCTATTTCGAGTTTTCCGCTGAGTGGATTGACGATGGTGACTGTTCCATTTTCCATTTGTTTTTTTTCATGGAGGACCTGCATGGCCTTTTCCAGGCACTCTTGCAGATCCAGTGAAGATGCCAGTTCTCTGGTGATTTCATAGAGAGCTGTTACGTCCTCAAGTTTTTGACTGATGGAGTGTTGTTCTGTCATTATATGCCTCTATAAGAGGTTAAGAGGTAAAAATTTTTAAAAATATGTCAAAATTGGTAATTTTTTGTTATTTTATTACAAAAATGTTTAGTTTGCAACCATTATAAAAAGGTCGATAAGATTATTGACAAGTTCTTGATTGAATGGTAAAAAAAGCGCTCACGGAGGAATGGCCGAGTGGCTTAAGGCGGCGGTCTTGAAAACCGTTGTACGAAAGTACCGTGGGTTCAAATCCTACTTCCTCCGCCATATATAAACAAAGATTTGAATGATGCGTGGAGAGGTGACCGAGAGGCCGATGGTGCTCGCCTGCTAAGCGAGTGTGGGGGTCAGACTCCACCGAGGGTTCGAATCCCTCCTTCTCCGCCAGCATATAAAAGGGCCTGTAATTTATTTAAATTACAGGCCCTTTCTTTTTTACACGGTCAGGGCGTTCACCATAATTGTGCTGCTGATCTTTTACTCGAATCTTTTGTCCGATTCCTTTTTGTTACAAGGGGTATTTTTTACTTTAGGGAACATCAAATAACCAGTCTTTCGCCCATATTCTTCGTTACAGTCAAAAAATTATTTTCCGACAAAGCGAGGAACGAGACTTCGAGATATCAAATATATAGCTGCAGTAATTTTTTTTTCTGTTCCTCGAATATGAACGAAATTCAAGCTGTTTCAAGATCCCCTTTACTCTCACAAAATATATTGATTTATTTTTGTGTTACTCTATACCCCAGACCATGTTTTTTTTAAGCCATCCTTTAATCCCTGATTCGTGTTCCACTTTGAGCCAGCCATTTTTTTCTTCAAACCTGCTTAAAACTACGCCATAACTTGCCTGACTTATAATTTTTCCATTCTCACTCGGCTGGCTTCGGATATTGACTTTGTTATCTGTCCCTTTATTTGCCTTGATAATAACGTGGGGCGCATTGGACAGCAGAGAATGATATATCCATCCCCTGTCTCCCTCAAAGTCAATGACCTCCACCCATTGATTTTTTTCATTGATCACTTTCAGTGGGAAACCTCTGTCGTAGGCCCAGATAATAGAATTGTCTGTTCCCGGTCCTTTCCGCATGTTCACATTGTCACCTTTGACTGATACCATTTTCGCCCATACGGGGCTGGATATCAGAAAAAAGATTACTGTCATTTCTAAAATATAACGTAAATTCATATATATCCCTTTTATTTATTGATAAGGAGAGAATAAACTCTGTTCAAGTCATCCTCTGAGGAGTATTCGATCTCAACTTTTCCTTTGCTTCCGTTCTGGTTGATGAAAATTTTAGAATTGAATCTATTGGTCAATGCTGTAGTCAGTGTTTTTATATAATTGCTGGAGATAGTCTCTTTTTTCTTTTCTTTTTTCTTTGCTGTCTTTTTTTCAGGGGAGTTTATAGCTTTTATAAGCTGTTCCGTCTGACGGACTGATAATGATTCTTGTATTATCTGTGCTCTTACTTCAGTAAGAAGTTCAATGTTATCCTGTATTTTTATGAGGGTACGTGCGTGGCCTTCACTTAGTGCTCCTGCCTTGATATCCTGTTGAATGTTTTTTGGCAGTTTAAGGAGTCGCAGTGCATTGGTGACAGTGGTTCTTTTTTTGCCGACTTTTTTAGCTGTCTGTTCCTGGGTATAATTGAATTTCTCAATCATGTTTTTGTATGCCTCTGCTTCTTCAATCGCATCTAAATCTGTTCTCTGAATATTTTCTATCAGGGCCAGTTCCAGAAGAGAATCTTCATTTTCAACTTCAATCAGTATGACAGGAACCTTCTTTAATCCGGCAAGGAGAGATGCCCGCAATCTTCGTTCTCCGGCTACGAGACAGTACTGATTTTCTTTTTCTCCTGCTGTTACGATTAATGGCTGAATAATACCATTTTCTTTAATAGAATTACTTAACTCTTCAATATCATCCTGGTTAAATTCTGTCCGGGGCTGGTATTTGTTCGGGATTATTTTATCGATGCTGCAGTGAAAATACTTCTTTTCAGTAACGCTGTCATTGCCACCGAAGAGAGCATTAATTCCCTGACCCTGAGTGACTTTTTTTTTTGCCAATATCAAACCTCTCTCTCTATAAAATTTTTCGACAGTTATAAAAATGCTTTAGTATCGGCAGAAAAAGGTGAAAGTTTTTTTCATATCTCTGGCGAATTCCCGCATAAGGGCATTCTTTTTATCATACATGGTAAAAAGCAGGTTGTTGTTTTCCCGCTCTGGAGGAGTTTTCTTTTTACGGTTCTCCACGTTTTGATCAACTGTGAAAGTCCTTCCATGGCGAAAGAGTCGAACTGCATGGGAATCAAGACTTCAGGGTCCCTTGAAGTATCAGCCTTTCGCCCGTCTTCTTCGTTACAGTAATAAATTTTCTTCTGTTCCTCGAATATGAACGAAATACAAGCTGTTTCAAGGCCCCTTATCTCACCTGCTGAATCGAGATTATTCTTATACAGCTTATAGAGGAAGGTGTCATCTTCAAGCCCTCACTGGCTTTATTTTCGTAGAATATAACTTTTCTCCGTGTTTTTTTCAGCTCTGTTTTCATGTTTCACGTGAAACAAATGTAGAGTTAACGGGAATACAGGGAAAAATCATTATGATGTATAAAGTATATAATATCTTTTTAAGGTTCAGCACTTTTTAGTGTATTGATATTTTTTATATTTTGTGGTATATAATTTTATAGCTTTAATTCAAATAAATAACAATTATGATGTATTAATACATAAAAAATAAAAAATGATAATAACTATAGGAAGTCAAAAGGGTGGGGCTGGCAAAAGTACTGTTGCCATAAATATGGCATTGATGATCGCCAGCAGCTCCAAAGATTACCATGTGGCACTGGTTGATACTGACAAGCAAGGGAGTTGTATTCAGACGCTGCACAACAACGAAAGAGAAAATCTCAACCTCTATGAAGTGCAGAATAAGCCGAACCGTTTAATTCAGGAGCTGAAAGAGGATATTATCATTATCGATACTCCTCCTCACAGCCACGAAGTTATGCATCTTTCTGCTGCAGTCTCAGACGTCGTTATAATTCCCATACAACCCTCTCCCCTGGATATCCGCGCTGCCCGGGAGACCGTGAAAGCTCTGGAGGTTATTGTTGCGGAAGTCAACCCCCGCCTGCAGTGCCGTTTTCTTCTCAATCGTCTTAAAGCTGGTACGATTCTCGCTAAGGAGATCAGGGAAACGATTCTTCGTCTCTATCCCTTTGGTATCCTTGAAACGTCGCTTTTCGATCGCCAGGCGTATAAGCAGAGCCTGATCACTGGTCAGTCGGTTCTTGAGTTTGACAAAAACAGCATGGCCTCGAAAGAGATGGCTGGACTGGTAGTAGAGATACTAAATCTTATGGCATAATAATAATTAAAACATCAAAAATATATTAAAGATTTTTATACATTTTTAATGTTTGAAAAAGAGGGAGATTGTGATGACAGCAAAGAAAGGAAGAGCTACTTTCTCAGCGATGGATGAATTTGATATAGAAAAAAAGATCAGTGAAGCAACCCGCAATTCAGTTGATACAACAGATATCGTGTCAGAAGTGCCTGCGGAAGGAGCTTTAAGTCGTCCGCAGCAGAACAAAGTGGCATCTCTGAAGAAAAGCTATGCCGCTGAAAAAAAAGAAAAGCCCCTCGGCCGTCCAAAGAAGAATCCCTACGCTGACGAAAAGAAGCTCACCATTCGCATGCCGGAAGCCCTTCATCGCCAGTTGCGTTTTGCCAGTGCAGATACTGGAAAACCCATGGTAGAGATAGCTGTGGAGTCTCTTATCCGCTATCTTGTTGAATATGAGGAAAAATAATGACTAAATACAAAATTGGCAGAGTGCTGGTAAGTGAAGAAAAAACGAAGGAAGTAGTCGAAAGGCTTGGCAGACAGATATGTGAAGATTTCAGGGAGAGCGAGAGAGAATTGATTATTGTAGGCCTGTTGAAAGGTTCCTTTATTTTTATGGCTGATCTTGTCCGAGCCATAAATTTACCTTTGGCTGTTGATTTCATAACCGTATCAAGTTATGGCGATGGCACAGTCTCCAATTCTAATGTGAAACTGGTTATGGATCTGGATACCTCCATTGAAGATAAAGATGTCATTATCGTGGAAGATATTGTCGATACGGGGCGTACCTTCAAAAAAATCATCCAGATGCTGAGCAACAGGCGCCCTCACACGTTGAAATCATGTTCCTTTCTCAGTAAACCGAGTCGCCGCGTTGTTGAAATGGAAGTGGATTATATCGGTGTTGAGATAGAAGACGAATTTGTTGTTGGCTACGGGATGGATTACGCTCAGAAATATCGTAATCTTCCCTGCGTAAGTGTGCTCGAAGAGTATTAAAAAAGGGTTTTCGGTGGATAAAGAATGCCGGGAACCCTCTGTAGTCCACAGGGTATTTTATTGCCTCACGTACTTCAGGGATGGTCAGATACCTGTTCTTTTGATTCAGCCCCATGGAGTAAATGTTGCCTTTTGCATGGTCATTATGTTGATATCAGGATTGTTTCTAATCGCTTTGAGATCTTCGGGTTGAAGGTTCCGGGCAATGTCGATATCTCCTTTCTCAAGCATCATCCACTGTTGCGCTGATTCAGCTATGTGCTTGATAATGACCCGCTTCAACGCCGGTTTCT
>Ga0172378_10000977_pt1 | contig 25886 bp, 22 predicted proteins | sample GrowelOW332metaG_FD_119755 | JGI IMG/M metagenome (GOLD analysis project Ga0172378, IMG submission 119755) | Groundwater microbial communities from an aquifer near a municipal landfill in Southern Ontario, Canada - Pumphouse #3_1 metaG | ecosystem: Environmental > Aquatic > Deep subsurface >... | reverse complement strand
CTATCTTTTTGCTTGACATCTATAGAGAGTCCAAGAATTGTGAAAATATAGGTTTTTTGTAGTTTATCTAGCTCAGAACCGTCAATTTTGCTTTTTAGAAAAGAGGTACTGGATGTCTTTATTTGACTTTTTCGGCATGATGACCAATGACATAGCGATAGATTTGGGTACCGCCAACACCTTGGTATATAAGAAGAATAGTGGAGTGGTGATCGACGAACCCTCTGTGGTGGCTGTATCTACGGACAGCAGAAAGATCATCGCCATCGGCCAGCAAGCTAAAGTGATGCTGGGCAAAAATCCAGATGAAGTAAGGGTGATCAAGCCCCTCAAGGATGGCGTTATTGCCGATTTCCAGGTCACCGAATTGATGTTGCGCAATCTGATCATGCGGGCGCAAAAAAAGCGTCTATTGGTGCGCCCTAGGGTGATCGTCTGCGTTCCATCCGGTATTACTGAAGTGGAAAAACGTGCGGTTCGGGACAGTGTCTTGCATGCCGGGGCCAGGGAAGTGTTTCTGATCTCAGAGCCGGTAGCTGCGGCTATCGGGGCGGATATGCCCATAGACGAAGCCTGTGGTAATATGGTGATGGACATCGGCGGCGGTACTTCCGAGATCGCGGTTATCTCGCTTTCACACATTGTGGTACACAATAGTATCCGCATGGGAGGAGATAAGATCGATACAGACATCATCAGCTATCTGCGCAAAAAGAACAATCTGCACGTTGGCATTCAGACTGCCGAGAAGATCAAAACCACCATCGGCAGCGCCTATCCCCTGAAGGAAGAGCTATGCATGGATGTGCGCGGTCGGGACATTGTATCAGGATATCCGGTTACCATCAAGATATCTTCTGAAGAGATCCGCGAAGCCATCTCGGAAACAGTTACTACTATGATAGACGCCATCAAGCGCTTGTTTGAGCGCACTGCGCCGGAGCTTTCCGCAGATATTGCCGAGCGCGGTATCTTCCTGACAGGTGGAGGTGCTTTGCTGAAAGGTCTGGATGAAAAGATACGCAAGACCGTGGATTTGCCTGTACATGTGGTGCCCGATCCGCTGGAATGTGTGGTGAAAGGTGCAGGAACGGTTTTGGACGATGTGGAACGCTATCGCCAGGTACTAATCAAGAAAATTGAAGATTAAAGGGATTTCAGCGCAGTCCTGCCCTTATTGCAGCGCTGAAATCTGTATACAGCCCCGGGGATTAATCACGGATGAGGATTAAAAGATACATAATGCCGGCGATTCTTGTCATAATATCGATCGTTATGCTGATCGGAGACAATGATCTGCGCGCTGCTAAAGCGTCTTTTTTTGGCAAGACTATCTTCTTCCCTTTTGTATCTTCCTTGAAGACCATCGAGAGTAATCGCAAGCTGAGTGAAGACAACTTTATCCTACGCAGCAGATTGACCGAGAGCACTCTGCAAAACCTTTCGCTACAAAACCAGTTGAGGGAATATACCGGTGTGGCGACCATCAGTTTCAATACTGAAGATACAGAATTCGAATTGGCAGAGGTAATTGGCTATTCCGGTCAATTCCAGGAGCGCAACCTGATCGTGAATAAGGGCAAAGCATACAACATCGTCCCGGGATCTGCAGTGATCTCCGGAAATGGCATTGTGGGCAAAATCATCTCGGTTACCGATACTTATAGCATCATTCTGCCCTTCTCCAATCCCCGTTTTCAGGTTCCGGTAATGGTCTCACGTACCGGAGTGCAAGGCATTTTACAGTCTGATGTGGCAGGCATCATCTCCATGAACATGGTGAAACTGGGCTCGGAGATTGCTACCGGAGATACCATTGTAAGCTCCAATCTATCCAGATTGTTTCCCAAGGGATACCCAGTGGGAACGATCAGCCGCATCAAGGAATCAACGGACAATCTGTTCCTCAGTGCGGAAATCAGTCCCTTCACCCTGGTTGAAAACCTGGAACACGTGTTTATACTAAAACAAAGGAAAAACTATGGCAGCTAAACAAGCAGAAATTGTGGTATATGGAAACACCTTTGTGCGAATCCCACTTAAAACCCGTATCCTGAGCGCCGAAGACGATATGCTGGACATCATCCGTGAGTATGCTATACCCTATATGCAAGCAGGAGACATCCTTACCATCAGCGAGAGTCCCATGGCGATCACTCAGGGACGCGCCATCCCCGTTAGCAAACTCAAGATAGGCTTACTGGCCCGTGTATTGTGTCGTTTTGTGGCAAAAGTACCCTACGGCATCGGATTGCGCTCGCCATCCAGCATGCAATGCGCCATCGACGAAACCGGAAGCATTCGCATTCTGTTTGCGGCAGCAGTGGGAGCGATAGGCAAGCTGTTGGGACGCAAGGGCGATTTCTACCGCGTGGCAGGGATGCAGGCAGCTTTGGTTGATGCTGCCACCACCTCACCGATTCCACCCTACAATGAAACCGTGATCAAGGGCCCCAAAGATCCTCAGAAGGTAGCTGAAGAGCTGGCAGAGGCAATCGGTTATCCCGTGGCGATCATGGATATCAACGATATCGGCGGAAGCTGGATGATCGGAGGGGGCGGCGGAGTATCCAAACACTTCATCGAGACTGCTATGAAAGACAATCCCCAAGGCCAGGGCGATGAACTTACTCCGCTCTGTATCGTAAGGCGCAAGGACTGAGCAGGTGATCTTAAAAGGGATCTACGTATTTCTGGGTGGACTTTTCCTACTGTATGTGCAGGTTCTGTTTATGCCGGCACTTGCGATAGCCAACGTAGTTCCCCTTATCCTATTGCCCTGGCTTATCTACACTGTGTGGAAGCAGGCCTGGGAGCTCTCTCTGCCCGTCGTGTTCATAATTGGCCTGATGTATGACACCCTCAATCCTTCTCTTTTTGGCTTGCATGCCCTGTTCTTTGTACTTCTGGCAGTGCTTATCGATGTGCTGCGGATACCTTTCGAACAGGATAGCACCGTAGCCAAACTGATCGCAATTGCCTCCACCAATCTCATCTTCAGTCTGCTTTATCTGCTGGCACAGGGCTTGTCCTGGGGATTCGACGCCAAAGTGTATCGTCTTGCTGCGCTTGGTTTCTTATACAATCTTATCTTCAGCTTGCTCTTTTTTTCCATGATGCAGTTCATCAGCAAGTTGCGCATAGTTGTAGCACATGACTAAAGCCATTAAGGTCTATGTGATAATACTTGCAGCGTTGTTCCTGCTATTGGCGGGCTCTCTATTCCGATTGCAGGTAATCAAGGGAGAGCATTACAAGCGGGTGGCAGAAAGCAATTTTGTAAGGATCCGCCGTATTACCGCGACCAGGGGTGAGATATACGACCAAAAATACCGCCCCATAGTGCAAAACGTTCCATCTCACAACCTCTACCTCACCAGCGGTAAAATCCGCAACCTCTCTTCCCTGGCTCAGTTCCTCCATCGGCACTTTGAAATCTCCGAAGAAGAACTGAGAGACATGGTTAGCAAACAGAGGTTCAAGACCTACGAAGAGATACTCTTGGCAGACAACATCCCATACAAAACTGTACTGAGTCTCAGCGAGTATCTCAATTACTATCCTGAGCTGGTGTTTCGCATAGGCTCAACCCGCAATTATCTATATCCCAATCATTTTACGGGCTATGTAGGGCGTATAAATGAAGATGAGTATGAACTTTATAAAGAAGAAGATTACTCCATCAACAGCTACATCGGCAAAACCGGCTTGGAACGTTATTACGAAGTACTACTCAGGGGAAGAGACGGCAAGGAAGTAGTACAGGTGGATGCTCAGGGACGCTCTTTGGGGCTGTTTGACGAAGCGGGATTCATCGAGCCCCTCAACGGGCTATCCTTAGTTCTGACCATAGATAACGATCTGCAGGACTTTGCCTATCGGGCTTTCCCGGATCACATCAAGGGCGCTGTGGTAGTGAGTGACGTGAGAACTGGGGGCATCCTGGCTTATGTAAGCAAGCCGGGATATGACCCCAATGCCTTTATGCAGAGAATCAGTCCTGAAGTATGGGCAGATCTGAACGATGCGAGCAAGCCGATGCTTGACAGGGTGATTCATGCCACATACCCTCCCGGATCGGTATTTAAGCCGATAACAGGGGGCTTTGGACTTAGCAAAAAGGTAGTTTCCAGAGATACCCGTCTCAGCTACTGCGATGGCGGATTTCAAGTGGGTAATCGCTACTTCCGCTGCTGGCAGCACGGCGGTCATGGCAGAACCAACATTGTGGAAGCCCTGATGCATTCCTGTGATGTGTATTTTTACGACCTTTCACTGCGCTTGCCGCTGGACGAATTCAAGGACTTCGCTCTGGCAAGTCATATTGGCCGTCAGACCGGGATTGATCTGCCCAATGAGCGTAATGGCTTTTTCCCTGATACAGCCTGGTACAAACAGCGATTTGGCCCCAAAATAGGTATTCAGGGACATAAAGTGAATCTCTCCATCGGACAGGGCGAGATTCTATGCTCTCCCATCCAGCTAAATGCCTTTTATGCGGCTATTGCGAACAACGGTACCTGGATTCAGCCACATTTGCTCAAACAAACTGTTGGCAGAGGCCGGCTCACCATCAATCAAGTGAATCCCGTCCACAAAAGTTCCCTTCCGAACAACACTGAGAGCCTCCGTGCCATTCAAGATGGTCTATGGGCAGTGTGTAACGCTCCGAATGGTACTGCTCGCAGTGTTCAGGTTCCCGGAGCCACTTCATATGGGAAGACCGGTTCGGCTGAGAACTCTATGGGCAAGACCACCCATGCCTGGTTTTGCGGCTATATCGTAACCGATAAACCGGAGATTGCAGTAACAGTCTTCATGGAAAACGCCGGGGGTGGCGGAGCGATGGCAGCCCCGGTAGCTCGCAGTATCTTCGATTTCTATATGGGCAACATCGAGAATATCACGCGTCCTGCCAAGATCCCTGCCCAATTCCGCAGTGCAGAGGAACAGGAAGCGGAGATTGAGGGGGATGTATCAGCAGACGAAGCAGAGGAGACAGAAACCATCCAGTCCCCAGAAGGGCAGGATACCGTATCGGAGCAGGTACAGCCATGATCAACCGCCAAAAATTCGACTTCGTTCTGCTAGCTCTTCTGTTTATCCTGATTGCATTGGGCTGCGTTGCCATCTTCAGCGCATCTACCACCGTGATCTCCAACCAGGTAAGCACACAGGCATTTTGGTGGAGGCAGATCATCTTTGCCATCCTTGCTTTGGGAATGATTGCCTTTTTATTGAAGCTCCCAATGCCCATATTCGACATCCTGATTCTGCCCGCTTTTATACTCAATATCCTGGCTTTAATTTTAGTGCTTTTCACTCCTGCGATAAATGGCTCGCATCGCTGGTTCAGTATGGGAGGAATCAATATTCAGCCTTCTGAGAGTGCCAAACTGCTTACCATACTGATGGTAGCGCGCTACATTTCCAAAGAGAATGTGAACGAATATCGCCAGATGTTGTATGGCTTTGGCATCATGCTGGCTCCGGTGATCCTGATTATGCTGGAGCCGGATTTCGGCACTACGCTCGTGTTTTGGGCAAGCTTGATAGCAATGCTGATAGCAGCCGAGGTTCCACTTTTCTACATATTGCTCATCATATCGCCGGTGGTTTCCGTGGTGGCATCCATCCATTGGCTATTTATCCTGCTGTGGATTGTGCTCTTGGTTCTGTTATTGATGTGGTCGCGCCTTTCCTGGGTAGCAATCACTGTGGCGGGTATCGCGAATGTATTTATTGCATTGATTATGCCAGTATTTTGGATGGGATTGAAAGACTACCAGCAAAACCGCATTCTCACCTTTATGGACCCCACCCGCGATCCCTTGGGAGCAGGTTATCAGATAATCCAAAGCAAGATTGCCATAGGTAGCGGAGCATTGACCGGCAAGGGCTGGCTGATGGGAACTCAGAAGAATATGAACTTCTTGCCCGAGCACCATACAGACTTCATTTTCTCGGTGATCGGCGAAGAATTCGGCTTTGTGGGATCGATGTTTCTGCTGTTTATATTTGCTTTCTTTTTTGCCCGCATCATTCACGACATAAATCAGTTGAAGGTAAAGGAAAGAAAGGTTGCCTCAGCTGGCATTCTTGCTTATCTTATGTTGCAGAGTTTTATCAACATCGGTATGAATATCGGTCTGGTCCCGGCTACGGGTATCCCCTTGCCATTCATCAGTTATGGCGGATCGAATCTGATGATCAATACCATTTCGGTGGCGGTGATCTTGAAATATTTAAATGAAAGAGGTTTTATTAAATGAAACTGTGGCTATGGCTCATATTGCTAGCCCTCACTCTTAGTTCTTGTTTTGTGAGTTCATCGCTGCTTTTTACCGAAGCAGATATCGGGGAAAGCAAGAATCTGGTGGCAAATCCGGGATTCGCCCTATATTCCCTCTCTCCCAATGAAGCTTTGAAAGGTTGGAGCATCATAGTGGAGCCAGCCAGTGCGGATTTCGATAAGATTCGCATAGATGCCACCGATGCGCTTGAAGGCGAAAGCTCACTGCATATATCGGCTTCAGACAAGGATATCATGCTGATCTCAGAACCCTTCAAAGTACGCCGCTATGGGGGATATTACTCTCGCATCAAGCTGAAAACCGACAGCCCCAATCCTCCTCAGATCACCATGCAGATGATCACGTTCAAAGAAAACGGCAAGATAACCAATCGCTTCAAAGCAAAACAAACACCGGCTGATGTATGGAACAGCCTTTCTGTTAGCGCAGGTTTCCTGCGTCCGGGTGTCAATTTTGGCCGTATATCCATCCTGATCCCCCCCTTCAGCGAAGGATCGGTGTGGATAGACGATGCCGGTTGCTGGGAAGTACATAGCTTCAAAATAGACTAATAATAGCACCTACGTGCGAATAAAAAAAGGAGAACACATGAGAAGCAAACTATTCTTACTCGTATCGTTCAGCTTGGCCATGATCTTCGCCTTCAGCGCTTGTATCGGAGATGACGACAATGGCGGTGTATCTGGATTGCCGGATGACAATGACGAAGAGTATGACTGGGAAATCATGATCAGTGATGCACTATACTTGCCAGAGAAAAGTGATGAATTTTCGATTACAGCCATACGGTGGGGAGAATATGATGAACAACCATCTGGCAATGATTACAAGATCAAGATTGACGGCGTAATACATGATATGTTCGGCGGGTATGGTTTGTACCAAACCTATGTACCGTTAAGCCATGGTACCGAGTATGACATAGAATTCCTACAGGGAGAAGAAGTTATCTGCTCCAGTACCATCAAAACCCCGTATAAAGCAAATATCGAATTTCCAGATCCTTATATACCCACTCAAGCCACTACACTGAACTGGACCATGGAAGGTAACAACAACTCCCAATATTTTCAAGCTTATTCAGAAATCTATGAATATGCCAAGGGAGATGAAGAAGAGGATGAAGGCTATTTTCTCTTGCTTTCTCCCAGCGACAGAAGCCTGACGATCCCCGCCAATGCCGTGGAAGAAGTGGGACCTCAAGGGTATTATTCGCTTTCACTGATGCAGTTGAATTTCTACACAGAGAGTCACTGCGAGATCAGCTGCATGTCTGTGGCCAGCAATCAGGACGGTTATAAGGAAAAAGATATGTCGGCTTCCGATTATATACAAATAGCCAGAGAGTTGCGGTCTCAAAGATAAACAATTTACCAGTACAAAAATCAAAGCCGGTGTTCGCATCGGCTTTTCTTCTGCTTTAGTATTGTTTGCGCTGTGCCGATCCAGATATCATGCTATTATTAAGCAGTCGTCACTCGATGATAACGGGACAATATCTGCTTCAGTACTACACGAAATCCAGAGGGACAAATGCTTGTTGACCATGTATATCAGGGATTCTGCCCACTTTTCGGAGATCAAAGTGCTTGCCAAAAATGCAAGCTGCTTTATTCTATCATTAGGACTGACTAATAAGCAGAATGTGGAGTCCCAAGAGTAGCAAATTTCCGCGATGCGGGTGCGTCTTTTGGGGCTCTTTTCTAATATTAGGTGGGAGAAATAATGCATAAAAGAATAGATTTGAACAGCGAGCAGGATACCATTGATCTTGCTCACTTCATCGTGCCCTTATTGGGCCCCGGCTCTATTGTGACCCTCTCCGGAGAGTTGGGCAGCGGAAAGACCTTCTTTGTGAAAGCACTGGGGGCATTTCTGGGAGTACCGGACGAGATCGACAGCCCCTCTTTTGTGATCTTCAAGGTATATCATTTTGGTCGTTACCCTCTATACCATCTGGATCTATACAGATTGAGACGCGAGGAAGAATTGCTGGATTTGGGATTGTTGGACATGATTGAAGACGGTATTACGCTGATTGAGTGGCCGGAAGTTGCCGAAAACTTCCTGCCGTATCAGAATCTTCGGCTACACTTCGGCTTTGAGGGGAAACAGCGCTTTGTGGAGATCAGACCGGACGAAAAGCTGCAGGAGTTCTTCTCCTAATACTCTGTTTTCGACAAGTGGAAACACATTATTATTGGTCTATGAGACAGTGTTATGAGCAGCAGAAATAGGGGCTCTGCCGGCGGGATGTCTCTGCCCCTACATCTTGCGTTTGGGGTAGGGTATGATTCCTGCCCGATATGGCTGCTCTCCTTCTGCTAAACTGCGGCTGAGGCTATCAAAGAGTTTGCTGCGGGTTTGGCGGCTTCGCGCTGGAATCTCCACCATGAATAAAGCGCTCGCCAGCTCGATTTCATCCTTATCCCAGACCTTGGCTAAAAGATATAGCTCAAGAGGCTTATCTGTCTTGTTTTCTATGGTATAGCCAATCTCAATAAACTGTGTACCCCAGTCATCGAAACTGATCTCGGAGATCTCTACTTTATCAGTCATGGTTTGATTACTGCGCTGATGTAGCAGAAAACTCAGCACAATGACGATCACCACCACCAATAGTATGCTTCCCTTCAAGTTATAGCGTCTCGGCCACTCCATGCGGTCATATGATCTCATTGTACATCCTTGTTAATAAATGAATTGCCACGCTGCGAAAAGCTTGTGTTCCCACTTGTCCCGGTGCAGGCTGTCATGACCGATCAAGAGACGATTATGAGCCAAAATGGGGATTGTGAGACTGCTGCAGAGTTGGTATTCATTGCTTTGATCTCCCATAAACCAGGTGGCTTGGGCATCGTCAATCTGCCCGGTAAAGATATCGTGGTAGTTATCTTGCCAGGAGGCTCCGTCAGAGCCTCGTTTACGCCAGGAAAGACGGCTGTCCAGCAAGCAGTATGGAAGTAGTCCCAGATTTGCCTCCAGACTAACATCAACCAGATTGGAGCCTTGAGGATAGCCCAAAGGACGTCCGTCGTGGGAATACATAGTGTGATTCATATAATGGGCATAAGTGTAGGGGCGGACGGCACTGGCTTCCAGGCTGATTCTGCCGGTGGGGATGGCTTGGCTGATGCCTGTCTGCAGAGCGTATTTATTGCCCCACCAGTTTGTGAAAAACTTGCTATAGCTGAATTCATCCAGAGCAAATTGGGCATAGATCAGGGTACCGTCCACGGGTGCGTAATTCCCTCCGCAGTAGATCATTACGTTGTCCCGATCGTGCTGATTGTGTTCTGTGGCGCGCCAAAAGCTGTTGGGCAGAATATAGTTCAAATCTATAGCGCGGTTACCGTAAACAACGCTTTCTCCCACAAAGAGTTCCAGCGAGTGAAGGGGGAAATAGCTCAATTGATGGAGTGCGACATATTTGTCGGGATAGTTTAGTGCGTTTACGGAACTGTTCGAAGCGGAGGCATAAACGCTGTCTGCAACCAAACTACCATGCATCATGCTCAAGCGAAAGTCGCCCAGATGCGCTTCAGCCAAGAGATAGGCATAGTCGTTCACTTTGTCGTTCAAGATGATGCTGCCGCTGATGCTGTTGCCGATCTGAAATCTGCCTCTGCCGAGGGCAAGGTTTAGTTTGTCCGTACGGTAAGCCAGCTCACCGCTGATGTTATCTAGCTGGATATGCGAGGTGAAGCGTTTGTAATAGCCGTCGATCAGTTCATCGGTCTCAGCTAAGTTCAGATCGCCGTGATAGGCGCCATTGTACCAATCCGTACGTAGAAATACGTTTTGTCCGGCTTCTGCGGTCAGTCTCCAGCCTTTATACCAGAAATCGTAGTCGCCATTCTCGGGGAAGTCCGCTTCGTATCCTGCATAGACATTCAGGTCGGCTTTCAATAGTGGGTGTCTGTAACTAAACAAGTCGTGGTCCCGGGAGTGTGAACTAAAGACCTCGTACAAGGCATCTTGGACACCGTGTAGAGATCTAAACGGATGGGAAAGGCCATCGTTTTCAGGCTGCAATTCTTCGCTAAAGTAGCTTGGATTTTCGGTTAGGAAGCCCGCCCGGTAAGAGCTGTGAAGCTGCGGTATGAAGGCAGATCTGAAGGTAGATCTGCCCCATAACTGCGAGCTTCCTGCCAACAAACATAATGCTATCAGCAAGATACTGGTCTTATTTTTTTTGGTTTTCATCTTCCTCAAAACCACCCACATAGTGTAATCTGTGAATAGCCAGTTCCACTTCTCTGATGTTGATTTTCAATTCGCGGGCAATCTCCTTATTGGTCCAACCATCGGCCAACAAGCGATTTACCATCTTGAGCAATGTGTTTGTGTCCATGGTGTTTTGGCTCTCTTCAATCCCAGAAAGGAAATCTTTGGACTTTCTCCGCTTGCGTTCCAGAATGATGATAATCACGATGATTACCAGTAAAATCGCCGCACATACGAAGTAGAGCCAATAATTGGCCAGGGAATTGGCGAAATGGTTGTCTGCTGCTTCATCTTCCAGTAATTCGGGAGGGATGGTATAGACAATTTCGCCATCATGTTCTTCGATCTTGGGTTTCAAGCCACCGGGAGAATCCAGAAGATCGTCCACAGACTTTACATGGATATCAGCTTCAGGCTCATCAGGAGCTTCGGTTATAGGCATTGAGGGGGCTTCTTCTTCAACCGGAACAGCTTCATCACGCAAAGGTGTAGAGAAGCCTGCATCCAGCAATTTCTGTGCCTTTTCGTAATACGAACTGCTGGAAGGGATTTTGTACAGTTTATCTGCAGCACGACTGCTTCCGCGTTTGATCAGCAGTTCTCCCCAGTAATACCACACATCATAATGATTGGGGTAATCCACTGCCAGTGAGCTGAAAGCCTTGTCCGCTGCTACCAGCCTGCCTTTCTCGGTGTTGAATCTGGCAAGTGCCAATCGAGAGGCTTTACTATTGTCAGCTTTGTAGAAATCCACGACCAGGGAGTTTGTGTCGCTCAACCTCATTTTGAAGAAGTTGAGGTCTTCAGTGGTCTTTACCACAATTCCACCTGGAGAGCCGTATATGGCATCCAAAAACGTGCCACTCAGGTTATACTCTGGGATGTTTCCATCAAAATTTGGAATGCCAATGTAGTATCCGTCTGAGCTCTTTTCTACGCTAAAATCCGTGTCTTGATCCATGCCCAGAACAAATCTGACCACAGAACCATAATAGTCTTTTGCCCGTATGCTGTGAATAGAGGTGGCAAAAAGTACCGAGTTATAAATGACTAACAGCATTATTAACAAACGTTTCATTTAGACCTCCTACAGGTGTTTTATATTAGAAATCAGGTAGATTTCACATCAGTGTTGATGATCTGAACAGTATCAAGGGCGATCTGCAATTCCTCATTCGTGGGAATCACCAGAATGCTGATGGGGGAGTAGTCCTGGGATATAATCCCCGCTTCCCGGCCTACTTTACGGTTCTTCTCGCGGTTTATATGGATTCCGATGTTTTCCAGGCGAGTGCAGATCCTCTCACGCATCTTAACTGCGTTTTGGCCGATACCACCAGTGAACACGATGCCGTCCACTTTGATCAGATTTGCCGAATACGCACCAATGAACTTTCGAATCCGGTAGGCGTAGGTTTCCAGGGCTTCCAGAGCATTGGCATTACCCTGTTCGGCAGCATCTTCGATATCACGAAGATCACTGGAAATGCCGGATAATCCCAATAAACCGCTCTTCTTGTTCAGGATAGAGTTCAACTCATGAAAGTCGAAACCGCGCTCTTCCAGATAAAAGATGATTGAGGGATCCAAATCTCCGCTACGGGTGCCCATAAGTAGCCCTTCCAAGGGAGTGAAACCCATGGAGGTATCGATTGATTTACCGGCTTGAATGGCAGTGATGGATGCGCCATTACCTAGATGGCAAGTGATGAGATTAGTGTTTTCGGGGCTGCGTTTCAGCATCTGGAGTGCGATTCCGGCCACATAGCGATGGCTGGTACCATGGAATCCGTAACGGCGTATCCTGTACTTATCATAAAACTCACGGGGAATGCCATACAGATAAGCATGAGGGGGCAGGCTCTGATGGAAAGCTGTGTCAAAAACCGCTACTTGGGGGATGCTGGGAAAGAAGTTCGTAGCTTCTTTGATGCCGGTGAGATTGGCGGGATTGTGCAGAGGGGCCAACTCGCAGGTCTTTTCGATGGCCTGGATCACAGCATCGTCTATCAGTACAGATTCCGCGTACTCTTCTCCACCGTGCACTACTCGGTGTCCGATGCCTTCTATCTCAGAGATGGAGCTCAGTATGCCTGCTTGAGGGTCCAGGAGAGCTTGCATCATTAGTTCGAAAGCTATTCTGTGATTGGGGATTTCAGTGCTTTTGTCGTAAACCTTAGAGCAGGTTTTTTGATTGATTCTACCGTCCGAAAGGCCTATGCGCTCTATCAGGCCTTTGCCCATGCTGATTTGTTCCGGCATTGCGTAAACTTCATACTTCAAGGAGCTGCTACCGCAATTTACCACGAGGATCTTCATTGAAAAACTTCCTTATGTGATTTGGACATATATATTATTTCTAGCGTTGCAAGGTTTTCATAGAATCATATACAAGTCAAGGGCATTGTTTTTTGGATTGCAAAATATGGCAAGCGATTTTTGGGGAAAAAAATGGGTAACCGTAGTTACCCATTTTTTAAGGACTGTTCTAGTTAGTTAGTTAGTTAGTGCTATGTTTACTGAGCTGGTGTTTCAGCAGGTACTTCGCCTTCAACGGCTTCCATTACAGTGTCAACAACGGCTTCTTCTACCGGAGCAACTTCTTCTACGGGAGCTTCTTCTGCAGGTTTCGGCTTGCAAGCACTCATGGCGAGCATGCTGAGCAGCATCATAGCGAGTAATGCGATCAAAATAACTTTTTTCATTGATTCCTCCATAAGCATAATCCCTTTCGGGTTCACTTAGGTTTTTTTATTTTTTTTGGTTTTGGGTTTGGCAAATTTATGCCGCAGTGTTTATGGGGATTGGAGCCATAAAGCCTTACCAATCCTTCACACAGTCCTTATACACGACTATATACTTCGTAAGAATGGTGCAAGAGTAATGACACCTGCTTTCTTGGCAAGTATTTTTTTTATAAAGCAATGTCCATGCCTAGATGAATCATCCCCAAACCCATACTACTAAAGCCTTTATCGCGATAACCAAGACCATATTCGATGCTAAGTATTCCCAAGCGGGTACCAAGTTTTATCCCGGCTCCGATTCCAAGCAGATCATATTTTGGGTTCTCTTCTTTATTGTGCATATAACCTTGATCGTAGAATACATAGAGCATAGTTTCTGCTGCCAGCATATATCGAAGTTCCAGATTTGCCCATGCCAACCTGCTGCTTTTGAATTCATCTTCCCGATAGCCTCGCAGTGAAGCGTATCCGCCCATGCCGAACATATCGTAGGGAGCCGGATGCCGCTTTTCATTGTTCTTGCAAGTAGCGCCCAAATATGCCAGCAGCCAACCCTTGATGGGAATATAAGTAGCAATGTGCGCTTGTGTTTTACCGTAGTTGTCGCCATCGCCCATCACATAGTCATAAGAAGCATCCATTTTCATTCCTCTCACGGGGATGCGTTCTCCTCCGGTGCTTTGATAGTGCCAGAATGCTCCCAGGCTGCTATAGACGGACTTCTCGATGCTGGAGTTGCTGTTTCCCGGGAGGATGCTATGTGTGGCTACACTGAGGCCAATTCTATGATACAAGCTGATGTAGTACAAATCCAGATCTGCCTCGCTACTGATCCACAGGCTGTCCTGCGTGGTCCGGGATAATGCCAGATCCGCTGCCAGCGGCAAGGACGGGATTCCAGACTCATGATAGGTAAGGCTCAGTTCGCTCAAATCTGCCGGACTCTTTCTCCAGAAGAGTTTGATACCTCTATCGCTCCCCCACAGATTCAGAAATTCCAGATTCAACATTCCTGAAAGCTGCCTTTTCCCGGAGCTTTCACTGATTCCCAGCAGCCCTTCAAGATAGGTCATACGGCCTTCCTGAATGTCGATAAGAAGGTTCTCTTCATCCAAAGGAATAATCTCGCAATCCCTGATGTATTCTCGTGCTTTGATGTTTTCTGCAGCCTGTTCAAGGATCTGCGGGGTAATTACTTTTTGCCTCAATAGCCCTGATGTCTTTAACAGAGAGGATTCCCGGCTCACTTTATTCCCCTGGAAGCGGAAACCGGAGATGCGTTGCTGAGCACCTTCACTCACTTTGATATAGGCAACAAATGGCTCCCCCATCACCAGGGAATCAAGCTCTACCGTTGCAAACAGATAACCTCGTTGTTGATACACATGCAGGATTTTGTCCATAATCTCTTCCAGTTCATCTAGGCTGTAAAGAGCTTGTTCTGATGTGAACGCAAATTCGTGCAGTTTACTTCCCGAGAAGTATTTCAAGCCGGTATAGCGGATCTGCACGCTGTTGCTGTCCGCCAGGCGCTTGATTCTAAAATGCAACTGTAGGGAACCATCTTCCATAGGCTGCAATTCCGGCAGGGATATCTGCAAGTAATACTGATGGTTGGCTGCGAAGTGATCTTTAAGCCGCTGAATGCCAGGTTGTATGGTCTCCGCCTGGTATTCATCCCCTGCTTTCAACCCCAAAACCTGGCTCAACTCCTCCTCATCGATGGGAAAATCGGCCTCGAATACAATGCTGCCGATCTGGATCGCAAAGAGCCACCCGCACATCAGTATCATTATCAGAGCGAGAGAAGCGGTTTTCATGGCTTATGGCTTAATCCCGGTCTGCCTTCAAAACCGCCAGAAAAGCTTCTTGAGGTACCGTTACATTGCCGATCTCTTTCATCTTCTTTTTCCCCTCTTTCTGCTTTTCCAAAAGCTTGCGTTTACGGCTCACGTCGCCCCCATAGCACTTTGCCAACACATCTTTACGCATGGCGTTGATGGTGCTTCGAGCGATGATCTTTGCGCCGATTGTGGCTTGCAGAGCGATCTTGAACATATGCCGCGGGATCACATCCGCCAGGGTGCTGGTGACGCTTTTGCCCCAGTTATGTGCCTTGTCCTGATGGCAGATAAAGCTCATTGCATCCACTCTTTCGCCGTTGATCAGGATGTCCACTTTTACAACCTGCGAAAACCTGAATTCCTTGAAGGTATAGTCGAGGGAAGCATATCCGCGGCTCACTGTCTTTAGTTTGTCATAAAAGTCAAAGATGATCTCGATGAGAGGCATTTCATAGTGCATCGAGACGCGTTTTTGATCGATGTATTGAAGGTTTTTCTGGATTCCCCGGCGTTCCTGCGCCAGCTTCATGATGTTGCCGATGTAGTCTGTGGGCACGATGATCTCCGTATCCATAAAGGGTTCTTTGATGTAGTCTATTCCTGCAGGATCGGGAAAATCGATGGGATTGTGCACCTCGATCTCGGTGCCGTTTTTCAAACCAATCTTGAAGCGTACGCTAGGTGTGGTGGCGATGATAGGAATATTGTATTCTCGATAGAGGCGTTCTTTTACGATCTCCAGATGCAGCATGCCCAGAAATCCGCAACGAAAACCATAACCCAGAGCGGCTGAACTCTCTTTCTCATAGATGAGGGAAGCATCATTCAGTTTGAGCTTGGCGATGGCCTCCACAAGGTCTTCATAATCCTCACCATTGATAGGGAAGATACCACTGTACACCATTGGTTTGGGTTCCAGAAATCCCGGTAGGGATTCTTCGCATCCGCCCTTGGATAGAGTAATGGTGTCGCCTACTCGGGCGTCCGCCACTTCTTTGATGTTGGCGATGATGTATCCTGCCTCACCGGTATTCAATTCCTGTTGTGCCTGAAACTTGATGCCCAGATATCCGATCTCTTCGATCTCATATTCACGGCTGGTGCTAAAGAGCTTGATCTTGTCGCCTTTCTTCAGGCTACCGTGAAACAGACGCACCAAGACGACCACACCGCGGTACATATCGAAAAAGGAATCAAATATAAGGGCCTGAGGCGGTGCGTCCACTCTCCCTTTGGGAGCGGGAAGCTGTTCTACAACAGCGTCCAACAATGATTCCACACCTTCACCGGTCTTGGCGCTTACTTTGATGATTTCGGATTCCTTGCAGCCTAGGATGTCGATCAGTTCATGTTGCGTGCCTTCCACATCTGCTTTGGGCAGATCGATCTTATTCAATGCAGGTAGTATATCCAGGTTGTTGTCCAAAGCCAGATACAGATTGCTCATAGTTTGGGCTTCAACACCCTGAGATGCGTCCACCAGAAGCACTGCTCCTTCACAGGAAGCCAATGCGCGGGATACTTCATAGGAAAAGTCCACATGTCCGGGGGTGTCGATCAAATTGAGGATGTAATCTTCACCTTTATACTTGTGTATCATCCTGATGGCGTGGGACTTGATGGTGATGCCCTTTTCACGCTCCAGATCCATGCTATCCAAAAGCTGAGCCACTTCTGTCCCCTTGCCGATCACATGAGTAGCTTCCAAAAAACGATCAGCAAGAGTAGATTTACCGTGGTCTATATGCGCGATTATGCAGAAATTGCGGATGTATTTTTGATCCATGCTATGTCCTTTATTCATCTATCATCTATATTTATGTATCAGTTATGATTGTCGTCAGGATTATGCTACGAGAGGATTTGTCAAGTAATGGATTGTTTATGAAAGTCCGAATCGCAGCATTCCGATGCTACGGAGAGGTTTCGTATCGTAGCATGCTGATGGTAGCCGCCTCCGGAACCGCGGTAGTGCTGAAAATGGATGGAAGATAAGAATATTGTGACGGCTTCGGTCTGCCTTGTGACTTGCCTTTACGAGGGACTCCTCTATGGCTCCGCACCCTCGCTTTCGTCTTCTGCGCTCGCAAGATAAACTATGTGTGATATTGATGCTAAGATTATTCTACGATTCTTACATGTAGAAGAAAAGAGTTATTTCTTCCAATTTCTTTCGATTGGAAGTTCCTTTTGTAGGATAAAACGATTTATATGTTTGGATATTAATTGAATAGTACAGGGTTGCTCTCCAATACGTTTTTTGATTTTATCCTGAATCCTTTAAAATGGTGTCACTCTGGTTTATCTATACTTGAACCTGATATTATCGGGTTATCATCGAGTGAACACAGGAGGATAACGGCTTGATATCAGCTTCAACACTGCATAGAACAAAGGGAAAGAGGAGAATGATCCAAAAGCTCCCTTCGGTCGCTGTGGCAATTCGTAGATTACCACACCAAGCTTGACATGACACTAGCGATATTCCATATTGCAAGCACATAGGTATAGGAAAGATTAGTAATTTATTGTGACAGAGATAGATAGCATAGGTGTCTTGAGCTCCAGGGCATTATCTGTTTTCTTACCTTCAATAAGGCATAATCTAGGATAAACCTACGAAAAAGCCCGGTTTATGTAGAGCCGGGCTATCTTACTAATATGGCGTCTATAAGTACTTTTTAATCACACTTTCGATCAGCGCTTGAATCTCGTGCATACGCGCTTCTGTGGTAGCTTCATAACGGCTTACCAATACGGGAGTGGTGTTGGACGCGCGAATCAGTCCCCAACCATCTTCAAAAGTGATTCGGGCACCGTCTATATCGTTCACGTCATAGCCGCCTTTTATGAATTCGCGGCATACTTTTGCCACCACTTCAAACTTGCGGCTATCCTCACATTTAGTATGCAATTCCGGAGTATTATACATCTTTGGCTGATCCGCCAGATATTGGCTTACGGGCATCGGGCTATTTGCCACAATCTCGATGAAGCGGCAGCTCACGTAGATTGCATCGTCAAATCCCAAATAGCGATCGCCCAGGAACACATGTCCGCTCATCTCACCGGCAAATTCCACACCCAGTTCCTTCATGCGCATCTTGATGTTCGCATGACCTGTTTTGTACATAATCGCTTTGCCGCCGCGTGCATTAATATCGTCATAGAGGTTTTTGGAGCATTTTACATCGGCGATGATGCTTTTCCCGGGGTTTTTATGCAGATAATCCCGGGCCAAAATGTTCAGGATTTGATCCCCAAAGAGCATCTTGCCCTTTTCATCCACCACACCAATTCTATCGGCATCGCCATCAAGGCCGATACCCAGTTCATACTCTGCATCCAGCACTGCGCGAGATAGATCCGCCATGTTCTTTTCTATGGTAGGATCCGGATGATGGTTGGGAAAATCGCCATCCGGGTCGCAATACATCTCTATTACTTCACAGCCTTTACGGCGCAGGATTTCGGGGAGATAGGGTCCGCCAACGCCATTGCCGCCATCCACGATAACCTTCACCGGCCGCTCGATGTGTATGTTTTCGCTGATGTACTTCATATACTCATCGGCGATGCTGTCATTCTTCACCACAGTACCTTCAGCTTGGGCAAAATCTCCCTTCTGAATGAGCTTGAGCAGATCCTGCAAGGCTTCGCCAAATACGCTGTCCATACCCAGATTGAGCTTACAGCCGTTGTAGTGCGAGGGATTGTGGGATGCGGTAATCATGGCACCGCCATCCATTTTCAGCTTCCAAATGGAAAAATACAGGATTGGTGTGGCAACTATACCGATGTCCGTGATGTTGCAACCGGTTTCTCTGGCCCCTTTGATGAAGGCGTCCATAAAGCCCCGGGTGCTGTGTCTGGCATCTCCGCCTATTACAATGGTTTTCAAACCCTTGTTTTGCAGCATTGTGCCAAAGCCTTTTCCGATCAGGTAGTAGCTTTCTTCATTGAGCTGTTCACCCACAACTCCGCGGATGTCGTATTGCCTGAATGCTTCGCCTTTTATCATTGTAACCTCTTCTATATTATTCTTGAATGTCCAACATGCGTTTCAGAGTGGGCAGCATTTCACGAATTGCCAAACCCCGATGTGAGATGCTGTTCTTCTCTTTGTCGCTCAATTCCGCGTAGGTGCGATTTCTGCCTTCAACCTCGAAAATGCTGTCGTAGCCAAAGCCCATATCGCCTCTTTCGTAAAGGGTTATCTGGCCTTTCACTACTCCGCAAACCACTGAGATCAATCCGGTGCTATCCGCCAGAGCCAGTGCAGTCTCAAATCTGGCGGCGCGATTGTCAAGACCTTCCATCTGCAACAAGATCTTGCGCCGATTGTCCTGATAGGAACAACCTTCCCCTGCCCAGCGGGCTGAATACACTCCCGGATCGCCGTTTAAAGCGTCGATAAACAGTCCGCTATCGTCTGCAATACATAACATTCCGGTGAATCGGGAGCCTTCCATGGCCTTTTTGATGGCATTGCCATGGATAGTATCTTTATCTTCTGTAGTTTCTGGCGCATCAGGAAAATCCAACAAGCTATGCAGGACGATGTTGAACGGGGAGAGTATCTCCTTATATTCCTGCAACTTATCGGGATTTCGGGAAGACAGTAATAAAGAAATATTCATTTAGAGCTTTTTCAACCAAGATTTGATGCGGCTGATCAGGTTCTTGTCCAAAAAATTATCCGCTGCTGCGGTGATCTTTTGCATCTGATGCAGGACATCACCTTCTCCGCTCCAATTATCTTTCAATGCTTTCTCATCGATCTCATTCAAGATGAGGTTCAAACCCAAGACCACCAGCACGAGATCGTCCACATAACCGATTACAGGTATAAAATCCGGGATAATATCCAAGGGTAAGACCAGATAAGCGATGATGCCGCTAACAAATAGTTTGTGCTTCATCAATACCCTTTTATCCACTGCCAGGCGACAAACCAGGATAAAGAAATCCGGAAGCATGAAGAGATATTCTCCCAACTTTCCGCCCAGTTTACCAGTCTTTTCGTTGGTCCAGCTTTTGGCTTTTCTGCGCAGATCTTCGTAGAACTTCATCTTTACGGGATCCTCCTCGAAGATCCTTTCGTTGATTTCTTTCTGTTCTTCCACAGGGATTTCGCGAGTTTCTAATACTTCATCTGTCATAAGTACCTCCACAAAGAGATAATAATCCGGTATTGCTCTCGGAGTCAAGTGAATTCTTGTACTATCGCTTGCTTTTGCTAAAATGAACATCTCCAAAAAGCATTTGACAGCAATTCCAGCTTTATATATGTGGTAATTGCTTGAAGTCTTAGCAATTTAAGCAAATATACGACATCTGGAAGGAAAACAAATGGAAATCAGCAAAACCTATTCTCCGCAAGACATCGAGAAAAAGTGGTACAAACACTGGGAAGAGAGCGGCTATTTCGCCCCTCGCGGCGAAGGCAAAGCCTTTACCATCCTAATCCCGCCACCAAATGTAACCGGTATTTTGCACATTGGCCATGTGCTAAACAACACACTTCAGGATGTCGTAGTCCGTTATCACAGAATGAATGGCGAACCCACTCTGTGGCTGCCGGGAGTAGATCATGCCGGTATTGCCACCCAGAATGTGGTGGAAAAGCAGCTTGCCAAAGAAGGTATAAACCGTCACCAGATAGGTCGTGAAGCCTTGGTGGATAGGATCTGGCAATGGAAACACGAAAAGGGCGGCATCATCATCGATCAGCTCAAGCTTTTAGGTGCTTCCTGCGATTGGAACCGCCTGCGCTTTACCATGGACGAGATGCTTTCCCGCGCTGTGAAAGAAGTGTTTGTGAGCCTGTATGAAGATGGCCTGATCTACAAAGGGAAATACATTATAAATTGGTGCCCGCGCTGTGTGACCGCCCTGGCCAATGACGAGGTGGAACATAGTGATGAAGAGGGCAATTTGTGGCATATCCGCTATCCTTATGCCGATGGCTCGGGGTATGTAACTGTCGCCACCACACGTCCCGAGACGATGCTGGGTGACGTTGCCGTGGCAGTGAATCCCGCAGACATGCGTTATAAGGATTTGATCGGTAAAGAGTTGCTCTTACCGCTCACCAACCGTCGCATCCCCATCATCGCCGATGATTATGTGGACAAGGCCTTCGGCACCGGATGCGTGAAGGTGACTCCTGCTCACGATCCCAACGACTTTGAAATCGGCAAAAGGCACGATCTGGAGCAGCTTTTGGTGATGGATGAGCACGGCATCATGAACGAATCTGCCGGACCCGATTTCATAGGCATGGAGCGTTATGCCTGCCGGGATAAAGTACTGGAAATGCTATCTGCACAAGGTCTTTTGGAAAAGACGGAGAAGCACGAACACGCCGTCGGCCATTGCTACCGCTGCGATACCGTGATCGAGCCCTATCTCTCGGATCAATGGTTTGTGAAGATGGAGCCCCTGGCGCGTGAAGCCATTGAAGTGGTGGAAAAAGGCCAGATTCTCTTTCACCCGGAGCGCTGGACCAAAGTGTATATGCACTGGATGAACAACATCCGGGATTGGTGTATTTCCCGCCAAATCTGGTGGGGACATCGCATACCCGCATACTATTGCGAAGATTGCGGTGAAATGATGGTGGCAAAAGACGCACCAAGTGCATGCAATAAATGCAACTCCACTCATATAAGGCAAGATGAAGATGTGCTGGATACTTGGTTCTCCAGCTGGCTCTGGCCCTTCTCCACGATGGGTTGGCCGGATGAGACTGCAGACCTGAAACGCTTTTTACCCACCAATGTGCTGATTACCGCTCCTGAGATAATCTATCTGTGGGTGGCGCGAATGATAATGAGTACCTTGCATTTCAAGCAGGTGATCCCTTTCGATACCGTATTGTTGCATGGCACAGTGCGGGACGATATCGGCCGCAAGATGAGTAAATCCCTAGGCAATTCCCCGGATCCCATCGATATTATCGAACACGTGGGGGCCGATGCCTTGCGTTTTTCCATGATCTTCAACACCCCAAAAGGCGCCGACGTAGCTTATAGCGACGCCATTCTGGAATGTGGACGCAATTTTGCTAATAAGATCTGGAATGCCTACCGCTTCATAATGATGAATATCGAAGCCATCGAAGGCTTGCCTACGGCTGAGGAACTGGAACTGGAACTGGCAGACCGATGGATAATCTCTCGCTTGCATGAAGTGAGCCGCGAGGCCCGCGATCATTACGAAAACCTGCGTTTGAACGACGCCGCACAATGCATCTTCCAGTTCTTGTGGGATGAATTCTGCAGCTGGTATATAGAGCTGAGCAAAGACCGTCTGAAGGACGATGCACCCATATCCGGCAAGCTTACCGCCAAGTATGTGCTGTTTGATGTGATGCAGGCCGGAATGAGGCTCTTGCATCCAATAATGCCTTTCATCAGCGAAGAGATCTGGCAGTCCATCAAACACTACTTCCCAATGCCGGAAGAAGCGCTGATCATAGCTCAATTCCCCATCCCAGACGAAACAATGATCGATCCCGCCATCAACGACAATATGAAACTGATGCAAGAGAGCATCACTGCCATCCGCAATCTGCGCAAGCAATTGAACCTTTCTCCGGCTACCCCGGTGAAGATCGTGGTTCGTACCGCAGATAGTGAACAAGATACACTGTTTCAAGACTACAAAGGCTACCTGAACCGCCTGGCAAAAGTGGAGGAAATAGTATCCGGTATGGATGCGATGAAGCCAAAACCCGTCATCAGTGCGGTGGTACGTAATCTGGAGATATTCATTCCCCTGGCTGGATTGATCGATCCCGAACAGGAAAAAGCCCGCTTGGGCAAGCAACTGGAAAAGCTGCAGAAAGAACTCGACGGCATCGCCCGAAAGCTCGGCAATCCGAATTTCATCGACAATGCGAAAGCTGAGGTAGTGGTAAAAGAGAAAGAGAAACATTTGGAAGTACAAACCAAAGCAGATTTGCTAAAGGGACAAATAGCAGACCTTTAGAGAAGGTCCATGTCTGATGAATAGATTTAGGAGAAGCTTGTGTTTGCTCTGATTGTAGCCCCCGTAGATTTCCGGACTGAGATCAAAGGCTTGGGAGAAGCCATATTCTCACGGGATTGGACTCCGGATAGATGCATCAGACTCTATCGTGATTTCCTGCCCAAACCAGTTGATGACAGCTTTTGTAAAAGCACTGAAGATGCCACAATCTTGTGTGAAGGTATCCTGCTATCGCATAAAAAAAGCGAACTGGAACAGATACTAAAAGATGAGCGTCATAACGATCTGGCAAGAGTTCACGGTCAGTTTGGCTGTTTATACATAGATCATATTGCCCGGGAGTTGCGAGTGTACAGCAATGTATGTAACAACTTCCGGCTTTACTATTATCACGCAAATGGAGTCTTAATCATTGCTACCTCCATCAAAGTGATAGTGCGTATTCTAGCCTTGAACGGCATTAAGTGCCATCCCGACGAAATCGCCCTGCGCATGCTACTTACCTATGGTTATATGTTGCGGGATTACTGCACAATTTCAGAGATCAGACACTTTAGCGCTTCTAACATGCTAAGATATAAAGAAGATAAGATATGGGTAGAAAAGTATTTCCGCTTCAAGTACAAGATTACCAATACCAGTATAAAGGACTGTGCGGACGAAGTTCTTGAACTCTTTAGAATGGCAGTGAAACAGGGCTTTGAACGTGATGAGCAGAAAAAGCATCTAGCTTTTATCAGCGGTGGGTTGGATTCGCGCCTGGTTGTCTTTACCGCGTACAATCTGATGTATCGGGATCTGACCTGTCTTAATTTCTCGCAACCCGGATATCTGGATCAAACCATTGGTCGGGAAATATGCTCAAAGCTTGGTTATGACTTCCGCTTCTTTTCCCTTGAAGGTGGAGAATATCTGAAGAATCTGGATGAAAACCTTATATACAATGAAGGTCAGACTGTGCTTCACGGAGCAGCGCATCTGTATGCCGCTATCCAAAGTATGCCTCTCAAAGAGTATGGCATTCTACATAGTGGTCAGGCAGGAGGCATCATCAAAGGAGCGTATCTGCAATCCTCAAAGCATAGTCCGGTAGATTTCTATTCCGGTGCCTATTCCACACGTTTGATACCGACTCTACTGCCATTTATTAAACAGTACCATAATGATTACGAAACTCACGAGCTCTTTATAATGGAGAATCGGGGATTTAATGCTCTCACCAACGGTGATTTGGCTTGTTTGCCTTTTAGTTATACCACCTCTGCCTTGCTTCATCCGGATTTAATCACATATTTATTGAACATCCCCCCTGAATTGCGAAAAGACGCAAGGACTTACCTGTATCTGATAAAAAAGTACTACCCGGAAGCCGCTAAGTTCAAGTGGGAAAAGTATAACTGCCCAATCAATACACCATATTATCTGGCACAGTTACGATATTACACTTGGCGTGGTACAGATAAAATCAAGCGTATGATCGCCGGAAAACCAAATCAGCTTAGCATGAATCCCTTTGACTATTGGTGGCAGTCAAACCCTTCGTTAAGAGAGAATCTGCAGCAGCGTTTTACTCCGGATGAAAGTGTATTATCACGTTATAGCAAAGACCTTCAAATGGACATCCATACTATGTATCGGGACGGAAGCTTTAGCGAGAAATGCCAGGCTTATACTGCACTGAGGGGAACTACCTATCTCCTGGATGAAGACTAAGCTTATACCTTGATATCATTTTGGAGCATATCCCAGCTCTGCGAAGCAGATTTATATTGACAAAAACTGCTTTTACGGGGATTTACGCCTAGAACGTGGGGCTATAGCTCAGTTGGTAGAGCGAATGGTTCGCAATCATTAGGCCAGGGGTTCGAATCCCCTTAGCTCCACCAAACTTTCATGATACCCGGTTTCATACCGGGTTTTTTGTGCTCTACCAGATCGTGACCAGCGAATCTAAGCATCAGTGTATCAGGATCAAAGAAAGCTTACCTCAATATGGTGTGTAGTTTCTTCAACACAATAATATCCTTCACTATAGCAAAGCACAGATCAATCCTTGACAATATCCCCTCTCCCGCAGAATTGCGCAAAATCATTGAGCCAAACAAGATAATATAAAGAGGACCTTATGAAAAAGCTCTTATTTCTCCTAATTGCCCTTTCTGCCTTCCTGCTGAGGGCAAATACTATAAGCGAATCCAGAGCAAAGGCATTGGCAAATTCCATCTTGAACCTGCAATCTGGATCACACTGTATTTCGGGACTTGAAGTCTTGCGTTCGGAACAGGGTGATCTCGCCTATATATATGCTTTAGAACCTACTGGATACATGGTGATCTCCGCCCATGATACACTTCCTCCTCTCGTTGCCTACTCCGTGGATTCCGATTTCGGCTTTCGGAACACCGACAATCCTCTGCGCACAATCCTGAAAGCTGACCTTAGCCATCGCCTGCAATTTTATGATGTATCTTATACAGATACATGGCAACGAGCTGAAACCAGCCCTCGTTCCATAACGCTGGTAAACGACTATTTACTGAGTACAAATTGGAATCAGACCGCTCCCTGGACACCATGTGCCCGCTTGACCCCATATCCAATTCCCGCAGCGTAGCGGGCTGTCCCGCCGTCGCAATGGCTCAGATCGTAAACCATCTCCAAAGCCTGAATAACACCCGCTTTGACGATAGTGATGATTATTACCACGCTTTTTCCGGAAGGAACTATACCATCGATGATGACTTCGAAACAATGGATTT
>Ga0172378_10000976_pt1 | contig 25891 bp, 19 predicted proteins | sample GrowelOW332metaG_FD_119755 | JGI IMG/M metagenome (GOLD analysis project Ga0172378, IMG submission 119755) | Groundwater microbial communities from an aquifer near a municipal landfill in Southern Ontario, Canada - Pumphouse #3_1 metaG | ecosystem: Environmental > Aquatic > Deep subsurface >... | reverse complement strand
CCAATATTTGCGAGAACCAAAGCGGCACTCAAATCCTTTACGAGCACGTCATGGCCCAAAACGCCCACATCGAACGCATAGCTGAATGTCGTAGCCTCTGCGCCATCCGATGACGCTCCAGAGCTCAAATCAGAATAAAAGAACTTGACGGAAAGACCGAGAGAAGTCTTTTGTGTGAGCTTCGTTCCATAACTGAATCCTCCGACGATTTCAGAACTGTTCGCCGAGGAATTCCCTTCATCCTCCGTAGAGACAACGGTTTCACCAAAAGAAACGAAATTTACAAAGAAGCCCAAAGTTCCCCATTCAGCAAGAGGAAGCGTCATACCGGCAAAGAGATGATAAAGATCCGGAATATTCAATACGGGGAGAAGTTTCTCATAGAAAAAGGAGAGCTGATAATCCGCATCCTTGTAACGTTCCACTCCAGCTCCAGTGCTGAACCAAACATCGTTCGCCTGTGGAAGCACGGCCCACACACGATTGCTGGAAAGTCCATTACCCGAATGAAAATGTTCCCATTCGTCTTCTTCCTGAGCCTTGCCGCGCTCTTCTGGACTCCGCTCCAATTCAGCCTTTTTACCAGATGCGGTAGCATAATCTGGAAGATGGCGCCACACGCCCTTATCCGTAGCAATCCAAATAGCACCGTCCTTTGCAACGGAAAGATCATGTACAACATTTTTTTCAAATTTAACTTGTTCCCACTTGCGGAGATTAAAGTGAGAAAGCCCGCCATCGTGAGCAGTCCAAATATGTCCCGAGGAATCGACGACAAGAGCACGGGCATGCAAATCCATAATGCCATCCTCTTCATTGAACAGGCTCCAGCGGTCCTTGGAATTGGATCCCTTCTTTGGAACGAGACGGGCAATACCTGCATTATCCAAAGCCACATAAAGTTCGCCGCGAGATTCCGACCAGGCAAGAGCCGTTACCTTCTGGCTCGGGAGGACCTTGCCTTTCTGTTCCACGACTCCGTTGCGATAAGAGAACAAACCATTATCCGTACCAATCCATAAAGTGGCACCTTGGTTAGCTAACGCAGTGACTCTCGGAGTACCGATTTCCGACGAATAATTTTTCCAAGCCTTTCCATCAAAGCGGAAAAGTCCGTGCGGCGTCCCCACCCAGAGTTTCTCTGTGCGGGCTTCGTAGAGCAAAGCCGTCACCGTATCATTTACCACCAAATTCCACGGAATTTTCACATCGCGCAAATAAGATTCATCGACTTCATTTTCCACATCATTGAACTTTTTGACTCTGCGCGTATATTCATCCAACCCGGATTCCGTACCCGCAAAAACGCGGACGACATCGCGGATTTTTTCCTTGCCTTCCAAGGTAACCAAATGGTAATCGGTCCAGTGCTCGCCGTCATAATGCATGAGGCCCGCACAGGTACCCGCCCAAATTTCGCTCTTATCAAAAAAACCTGCACGAGTCTTCGCAGCAAGCTTTGTAAAAGCAGGGACGTTCTTGGATTCCTGAGAATAGGAAAGCTCCCATTCATTTGCCAAAGGCCCGAAAGCAAGCCCTGCCGGGTTGTAATACAAAGCAGAAGCATCGTCTGCAATAGCTACACCCGTTTCGCCCATACCGAGCTGACGCGCTCCAACGGGCATTTCCAGGGTGATGATAGCCGAACCGGAAGCAAAAGCGCCCGCAGCGGCGAAGGAACAGAGAAGTAATGTCTTACGCAATGTGTCTCCAGTCGGGAACATGATACACCCCATTTTCCGGGATAAGCGCCTTCCAGCCCGCCTTGCCCGGATTCTCCCAAGGCAATTTGGGGACCAAACGGCAATCGCATCCTAGCACATAAGGAGGGAGAATTTCCGCATGATTGCGAATTTGCTCGCGAGTGATGTAATTGTCATCGCTCATAAAAGTACAAAAGGGACGGCTTTTAGGCCCTATGACCACGCGATAAGTCACAGTTCCATTTTTATCACCCTCGTCAATAACGCGAACCACATCATCAATGCTCTTTTTCCATGAATCCAGAAGCCTTGCCTCGTCTTCTGTGCTTACACCCGAAGAAAAAAGCCATTTTTTTACATCCTCTATAGGGGGCTTTACCCGTTCTATGGATTCACGTGCCGGACGCACCAAAACTGCATATTGACCAGAAACATCGATAACCGCAGGAGCCTTTTCTTTTTCATCCGAATTGTGGATCACGACATACGCACCGAGACCGGCCAGCACCAGAGAGAGCAGCACGATGGCAATCAATACGAAAATGATAGATAGATCCATAATGTTTACCTGCTTTGATGTCTAAAAAACTAGTATTTTCTAATTTACGGGACAGGAGTCCACATGTTCAAAATAAGATTTTTTCCTCTCCTTGTTCTGCCGATTATGCTCTGGGCCATTCCTTTTGAGACCTTAACCATAAAAGAAGGCTCCGGGACGCCGATTCAAAAAGGGCAGCTTATCCGCGTCCACTACAAAGGCTTTTTGACAGATTCGACGATGTTCGACAATTCTTACGAACGCGGCGAGCCCTTGGAATTTTCTCTCGGCTCGGGCCAAGTAATTCCTGGTTGGGACAAAGGCCTCGTCGGAATGAAGCCCGGCGAAATCCGGAGACTGTCCATCCCCTATGAACTTGGTTATGGAGACAGAGCCGTAGGGCCGATTCCCGCCCGTTCTGACCTGCTCTTTGAGGTGGAACTCATCTCCGCAGACCCTCCGCTTGATCCGGACAAATTTCCTACCGATCTGAAAAAAATCAAGTGGGAAAATAAAGCCAACGGCCTATTTTCTTTTGATGAAAAGAAAGGCTCGGGAACAATAGCCACACAGGGAACCCGCGTGAAATTGCACTATACGGGCTGGCTTCCCTCCGGTCGCAAATTTTCGAGTTCCAAAGATCTGGGCAAACCGCTTTCTATCATCCTTGGCGGTGGACAGCTCATCAAAGGCTGGGAAATCGGGCTCGACAGTGTCACCCCAGGAACCGTCCGCTGGCTGAAAATAAGTCCCTCTATGGGTTATGGCGCAAAGGCATACTCCACAATACCGCCCAATTCCACACTCATCTTCCGCACAGAAATCGTCAATGTCGAACAGGATGAAGCCCTTGCAGAGACTTTCGATTTCTTCCCCGATACAAATTCGCTCAACCTTCAAAACGGCAAGGAAGGGCTGCGATACGCCATCATCAAGCAAGGAGAAGGCAATCCCGCAACGAGCGGAGAAAACGTCCGCGTCCACTATACAGGATTTCTTTCTGACGGAACTAAATTTGACAGCTCCAGAGACCGCGGTCAAATATTCAATTTTCCACTCGGCAAAGGAAGCGTCATCCGCGGTTGGGACTTGGGCGTGGAGGGAATGCTCCCCGGAGAAAAACGAGTACTGGTCATTCCTCCGGAGCTCGGTTACGGCAATCGCGGAGGAGGCCCCATTCCAGGCAATGCAACGCTCATCTTCGTCGTAGAATATATGGGCGCCGAAGAATAAGCAAGTCTCGGATAGACAAAGTAAAAGACCGGTTGTAAAAAGCCGGCCTTTTTAATTTATACTTTCATCAAATCAAGAGCGGCGGTAATCATCTTCCATGCGGATAATATCATCTTCGCCCGTATATTCACCTACTTGGACTTCGACGATAATCAGCGGAAGCTTGCCTTCGTTCTGCAAACGATGCACTTCACCTGCAGGAATGTAAGTAGATTCATTTGGCCGCACCAAAAAGACGCTGTCGCCGACAGTAACTGTAGCTGTACCGCTCACGACGACCCAATGTTCAGCACGGTGCAAATGCTTTTGCAAAGAAAGGCGGTTGCCAGGCTTAACCATAATGCGCTTAATCTTATAGCGTTCGGAAGAATCCAATACAGAATAAGTTCCCCAGGGGCGATTCACAGTCTGAGGAACATTGGTGAGTTCCGAATGGCGGAACTTTAGCTCCTCGACAACGTTTTTTACCTTCTGGCTGCTGGAAAGCGGAGCCACAAGCAGGGCATCCGGCGTATCGACGATGAGCATCTTATCCAAATCGATCGTTGCAACCATCCGCTGATTGCCAATGACAAGAGAATCCTTCGTTCCAACAGAAAGATGCTTTTCATTGATATTATTTCCTTTGACATCATGCGGATACTCTTTGTACAAAGCGTCAAAAGATCCCAAATCGGACCAGCCAATGTCCGATGGAACAACCTTTACTTTCTTCGATTTTTCCATCACCGCGTAATCGATGGAATTTGCAGGAATGGCAAGCATGTCTTCATAAGTCACGCGAAGAAGAGAATCTTCTGAAATAGCCCTCGCCAGAGCCTTTTGGCAGGCGGCGTACATATCAGGGGCATAAGTCTGGAGTTCCTCCAAGAACACAGAAACCTTAAAGCAGAAAATACCGCTGTTCCAATAAAAATTGCCGCTCTTGACATATTCCTTCGCCGTGGCGAGATCCGGCTTTTCGACAAAGCGCTTTACATTTTCGCCATCGGCCTCGATGTACCCATAGCCCGTTTCCGGCGCGGTCGGCTTAATTCCAAACGTAACAAGGGCACCCCTTTCCGCTAATTTTTCGGCCTGTTCCAAAACCTTGATATAGGCATCCTTATTGCGGATGACGTGATCCGAAGGAGAAACGAGCACGACGGAATTGGGGTCGAGACTAAGACAGGCTAGAGCGATAGCCGGAGCCGTATTGCGACCGACAGGTTCCAGCATAAAACGCGCGGGATTTTTCCCAGAAAAAGAGGACAATTGATCCTTCGCCAAGAAATACTGTTCCGCATTGCTAATCACATATTGAGTCTGACAAGCGATGGAATTCGTTTCTACCGTACGCTGGAACAGCGAAGACCCGTCAAAGAGCTTTGCAAATTGTTTGGGCATGAGCGTGCGGCTTATCGGCCAAAGGCGGGAACCGCTACCACCACAGAGAATCAAGTTGATCATTGCTATCTTCCTATTTAGGGTATCTCTAAAAATTGCTTTGGTGAAGTGAAATTGTCAAGAACCGAGCAAGAAACATGAACACTTAGGAGCTTGCTCCTTAGTGAGAATGATCCCTGTGGGAGCAGGAACAAAAAGTGGCCAATACTGGCGGTATTGGCCATCTTTGAGTGACGAACTATTGTGATGTGTTATTGACAATTTCATAAAAATGAATTTTTAGAGGTACCCTTTATTAATACTTTCCATATTTATACCCATAGCCATCACCTCCGCTGTGGACATATTTATTAATGACAATCGACTTCTGAAGACTTTCGCCCGCACCCTTGGTAAAGAGTTCCAAGCCCTCGCGGATGGCATCCATTGAATGGCGGTTGTATTCCACCACCATCACAGCGGCATCTGCAGAACGGCAAGCGAGCATCGCATCTGTCACAAGCATAATCGGAGGCGTATCGACAATAATTATATCATAAGCTTTCTTAAAATTTTCAACTAAGCGGAGATATCGGGAAGAACCGAGCAATTCTGCAGGACTTCCTGGAATTTGCCCTGCGGGCATTAATGAAAGTCCCGCCACCTCTGTTAAATGGATTCCCTCTTCTACCGGGACCTTTTCCATCAAGACATCCGCCAAGCCATAATTCGTGCGATGGAGTCCGAATTCACGGTGCAGACGACCTTTGCGGAGGTCCGCATCAATGAGAAGCACTTTTTTCCCCGTCTCAGCAAAAAGAACAGCCAAATTCACCGAAATAAAACTCTTTCCCACAGCTGGAATCAAGCCGGAGATAGCGATAATAGAATGCGTTCCTTCCGGCAAACTGAATTCCAAAGAAGACCGCAACGTGCGCAAAGCCTCAATAGAAACATCATCCGGAAAAGAAACCGCCACAGGCTGATGAGATTTGGACAGCGAAGTCTGGGCCATCTTTGGTATTTTGGCAAATACGCTCACTCCTATTTCCCTTTCAATAGAACGGGAATCGCGAACGCCATTATGGAATTTCTTCTTTATAGAAATAGCCAGCACCGCTGCACAAAAGCCAAAGAATAAAGCCACGATTATAATCATTTTTCTATTTGGCTTGACAGGGCGTGTCGTCGGTTCTGCATAGTCAACTATCCGGACGGATCCCACTTCACCCGCAGAAACTAAACGCAATTGTTGGACGTTATTGACTAAATTAGTATAAAGTAATTTATCCATTTCCACATCACTTGTGAGACGAAGAATTTCTTGCTGGGTTTCGGGTAGTTTCTTTGTTTCGGAAGAAGCTCCAGCGAGTTCCTTCTTTACATTGTCAATCTGTTCATCCAAAGTCTTGATCGCCGGATGGTCTTCATGAAATAGCCGAGCAGCCTCCTGGCGCTGCTGCTGAAGCGAAAGAATTTGGCCCTGCAATTTCATCCGGTTCTCAAGTACAAGACGAGTTTCCGTAGTAATATCTACCGACCCCGCGCGATACCTGTAAGAATTCAGTTTCGCCTCAGAAGAATCCAGACGGGACTTCACCATAGGGACTTGGTTCTCTAAAAACGACAGCGTTTTTTGCGCTTCTGCACTGCGCTGTTCCACATTCTGCCGCAAATAGGCATTGGCGATTTCGTTCAAAATCTGAGCTCCGCGATCCGGATAGAGATTCTGATAAGTAAATTCGAGGATGCCCGTTTTCTTGCCCTGTTCCTCTACGGAAAAAGCCGATTCAAAAGCACTGATGGCATCCAGACGTTGTATTTTTTTGACTGCAAAAAGTTCATTCTTATGCGCTTTCATGCGAATGACGCCAATTTTAACAGGCCGTCCAGCATACAAAGTTTCGGCACTCTTCCCGACCTCGCCCAATAGGACTCTTTTCTTTTTAGCATCCAACAATTCATAATGAAGAGAATCATCCAAAGCACGCACCAACCAATCGGTACCGAGATCTTCTTCAGGAATAACATCATATGGAATTTCCAAAGTCTGAAGATCCAAACGCCCTTCCTTATGAAAAAGCCTTGCGAAAACGCCAATTGGTTCCGTAATATTTTGAAGTCCGCAATCCTCTACAGCTTTCCCTATGACTTTGCGGCTCTTGATCAATTCTATTTCTGTCTCCGCAGGGCTTCCCTGCATAAAGAGAGAACCTAAATCGCCCATCAGCGCGGATATTCCGCCTTTATTCTTGCTCTCTACTTGCAAAAGAGCATTTACTTCATATACAGGACGCGTCCATAAAGCAACAAAAACCCCGGCAAAGCCCGATATGACAAGAAAAAGAAGAACAATGAGTTTTTCCTTCCAAAGGTCTTTCATCAATTCAGAGAAATCATTCTCAGAACTTTTAGCAGCAGTCTTACTCGTTGAAACCATTTGTATTTTGCCTGTTTTGTGTATTAGACAAATTGTTTAATATAATTCACCCAATGAGGAGTAAAGCGAGAAATGAAATTCCAGGACATTGCAAAAGCGCTCTCCGGACGTCCGTGAGGATCCGGGACATCTACTTTCGCCTCATCGCCGTAGCGGAAGATTCTTCCATTCAGCCACGGATATTTGTACAAAAGAACATCCTTTTGTCCATTTTCCATCACAAGAACTAAATCAGCCCACTTCAGCATATCCATTGTCACTTGATGAGCGCGATGGGCAGAAATGTCAAGTCCATGTTCAAGAGCCACCTTCAACGCCAATTTTTCCGGTCCGGAATCGACAACAGCTCCAAGACCCGCACTCATTACAGAGTATTCAGCACCAAGAGCTCTGCGGAGAAGGAATTCCGCAGTAGGACTTCTACAAATATTTCCTGTACAAAGAACTAAAATTTTTTTCATCTATTTAAAAAATAAAATTTTGCGTTCAAAACGTCCAATTCAATTCGGCAAGAACCGGGTTCTTCTTGTCCTTTTCGCTGAGGAGCGGAACAAATCCATCGCCAACAGGCCACTGGATGCCTATCGCAGGATCATTCCACATAAGTCCGCCCTCATCTGTGGGATCGTAAAAACGGGTGCACTTGTAAACGAATGCGGCCGTTTCGGAAAGCACTGCAAAACCATGGGCAAAACCTTCGGGAATAAAGAACTGTTTCTTGTTTTCTGCGGAAAGCACAACGCCTTCCCATTTGCCGAAAGTGGAACTAGCCTTTCGAAGATCGACAGCGACATCGAACACTTCGCCCTCGATAACGCGGACGAGCTTACCCTGCGGATTATGCTTTTGGAAATGGAGCCCGCGAAGAACGCCTCTACGCGAGCGGGACTCGTTGTCCTGCAAGAATTTAACGGGAATGCCGCCTTCGGTAAAATCTTTCTCGCTATATGTCTCCATAAAATAACCGCGCGCATCGCCGAACACAGTCGGCTCAATGATTTTCACGCCCGCAATGGACGTATCCACAAAATGAAACTTTCCCATAATTAAAGCTTGTCTCCGTACATTTTTTTGTAATAGTCCGCATATTCGCCGGTCACAATATGCTCCCACCACGGCTTGTTATCCAAGTACCATTTGACGGTCTTCTGGATTCCATCGGCAAACTTCGTTTCCGGAAGCCAGCCGAGTTCGCTGTGAATTTTAGCGGGATCGATCGCATAGCGCCTATCATGGCCCGCGCGATCCTTCACGAAGTGAATAAGACTTTCCGGTTTGCCAAGCGCCTTCAAAATCAATTTCACGATGTCAATGTTGTGCATCTCGTTGTGACCGCCCACATTGTACACTTCACCGATCCGCCCCTTCTCAAGGATAAGGTCAATGGCGCGGCAATGGTCCTCTACGTAAAGCCAGTCGCGCACATTCATCCCATCGCCATACACAGGGAGGGGCTTGTCCGCAAGCGCATTTGCAATCATCAGGGGAATGAGCTTTTCCGGGAAATGATACGGACCGTAGTTGTTGCTGCAGCGGCTGATGGTAACCGGGAGCTTAAATGTGCGATGATATGCGAGCACAAGCAAATCAGCCCCCGCCTTGCTCGCGGAATAGGGGCTCGAAGTATGGAGCGGCGTCGTCTCCGTAAAAAACAGGTCCGGACGGTCGAGAGGCAAATCTCCATAGACTTCATCCGTCGAGACTTGGTGATAGCGGAGTATGCCGAACTTGCGGCAAGCGTCAAGAAGTACTTGTGTACCCATTACGTTGGTAGATACGAATACGCCCGGGTTCTCGATGGAACGGTCCACATGGCTTTCTGCGGCGAAATTTACAAGTACCTCGGGACGTTCTTCTTCAAATAGTTTGTACACACCACTGCGATCCGTAATGTCCAATTTGACGAAGCGGAAATTTGGATTCTTCATAACGGGTTCGAGCGTCTCGAGATTGCCCGCATAAGTAAGAGCGTCAAGGCACACGATGCGGTAGTCGGAATACTTCTTCAGCATGTGATGCACAAAATTTCCACCGATGAAACCCGCACCGCCCGTTACGATGATCGTTTTCTTTGTCATTCTGCTTTTTCCTTCTTCCAAATTTTAATACCGGATCCGGCCCTCGGCCACCTTTTTAAGATGTTCGCCGTAAGTGGACTTGCCGTACTTGACCGCAGACTTGCCTAGCGTATCCTCGGTAATCCAGCCATTCACAAAAGCAATCTCTTCCACGGCGGAAATTTTGATTCCCTGGCGTTTTTCGACCATGCGGACAAAATCCGAAGCTTCGATGAGAGAATCCATCGTACCCGTGTCTAGCCACGCGAAGCCGCGTCCGAGGAGTTTCACGTCAAGAGCGCCGGCATCTAAAAAGAGCCTGTTCAAATCGGTGATTTCAAGTTCGCCGCGCGCGGAGGGTTTCATCCCCTTTGCAAACTTCACAACTCGGTTATCATAAAAATAAAGACCTGTTACAGCATAATTGCTCTTGGGGGACTTCGGCTTCTCCTCGATGGAGATCACCTTGCCCGATCCACTGAACTCGACCACGCCGAATCGTTCCGGATCATCCACATAATAACCGAATACGCTCGCACGGCGGTTCTTTTCGGCATTTTCGACCGCACTCTTGAGGAGTGGAGTCATCCCATTGCCATAGAAAATGTTATCGCCGAGAATCATCGCGCAACAATCATCGCCGATGAATTCTTCACCGAGGATAAACGCCTGCGCAAGACCATCCGGAGAAGGCTGAGCCTTGTAAGAAAGGCGAATTCCCATTGAGGAACCATCACCCAGCAACTTCTCGAAATTCGGAAGATCCGTCGGAGTGGAAATGATGAGAATGTCGCGGATACCGGCGAGCATCAAAGTCGAAAGCGGGTAGTAAATCATCGGCTTGTCATAAACAGGCAGAAGTTGTTTGCTCGTGACAAGAGTCAAGGGATAAAGCCTAGTACCGGAACCACCGGCGAGAATAATTCCTTTCATATTCAATAAATTAAAAAAAATTATCCGCTGAATTTAGCCGGAGAATCCTATGCGGGCCTGAAAATGAACAACATCCGGATTTTCCGCATTCACTCCAAAAACATAAGCGTGGTGAGCCGAATCCGAAAAACGGACCAAATTCACGTTTGCATTCAACGGAACCTGGGTGAGATAATTCATCTGTATCGAACGAATACATTTATCCTTTTGTCCTTCTATAAAAAGGGCATCGAAAGCCCAATCGACATAGCGGCAATTATTTACGTGCCGGTTCAGATCCAAATCCGAGAAGGAAGCTTTCTTTGTCAACACCAGTCTCGGATCGGGACGAGGCTCGAAAAGTTCCAGGTCTTCAGAAAGCGCGCTCTCGTCAGGATAAAGTTCAGGAACGAACGGGGCTTTTTCAGGGTCTTCTGCCCGCCCAGTTTTGAGATTCACCGACAACCAGGAAGACGTCGCTTCCGCAATGGCATGTCCCTGTTCATCGGTAATAAAATAATCGCGAAGAGCTACCTTGTGCTCATAGAAGGATTTCGTCCAAGTGGAAACCTTCAATTTTTCACCCCAGCGGGGAATATGGTTGATCCTCAGTTTCATCCGGGAAACGACAAAAGTATATCCCATTTCAACCATTTTCCATATCCCAAAGCCATTTTCTTCTGCATCGAGTATAGCCGTTTCTTCCATAAAGTCAAAAAACGACGAAATGCGCATACGGCTAGAGGGATCGCAATCCGAAAAGCGGACAGTAAAATTTTTCCGGGTAGGTTCTTGGTTTTGTTGCATATTCCTAAAAAAGGTTTGTGTTTTCGGATCTTCCCTATAAGGTATAAAATATTCCCATTTTGCGCGAACCCCTAAACAAGCTCTGCCTGTAAATTACAACAAGCGGGGCTAGAAGCCGCACAATCGTTCTGCAACAGGCCACATAGCGAGCGGCTATTTACGGAGAAGCTCTTAATGGAACAGTGGAAATTTCTGAAATTATTAATCTAAATTTCAATGTATGAACTTCCACACTCCGAGCCCCACAATATTGATCCATCCCGTATCAAAATTCGCAGGCGTTATCCGGCTTCCCGGGTCTAAAAGCATCTCCAACAGGGCGCTGCTACTCGCAGCGCTTGCCAAAGGAGAAACCCGGCTTCATCACCTGTTGTTGAGCGATGATACCCGCTATATGGGAAAGGCCTTACAGCAGCTCGGAATCGGCGTCCGTTTTTCAGAGGACTTTTCAGAGGTGGTCATCTCCGGAACAGGCAGCCCGTTCCCGGCGGCATCAGCAGAACTCTTTTTGGGAAACTCCGGCACAGCGCTCCGGTCACTCACGGCGGCAACCACTCTCGGAATAGGAGAATTCAAGCTTTCCGGTGAAGAACGGATGACGGAACGCCCCATCCGCGATTTGGTCGATGCCCTTATAGAAGCGGGAGCAAGCATCAATTACACCTCTACTCTCGGGTATCCGCCGATTCAAGTTCACGCGCACGGACTTGAAGGCGGAACCATACACGTAAAAGGAAATATTTCAAGCCAGTATCTGACAGCGCTTTTAATCAGCGCTCCTTATGCAAGGACACCGATCCACATATCCGTAGAAGGCGAGCTCATTTCGAGGCCCTACATTTCAATGACGCTCCAGATGATGGAGCATTTCGGAATCAAGGCCGTCAACAACGACTACAGGGAATTTTCCATTCCGCAAGGTACTTACACGACCCCAGGGGATTATGAAATCGAAGGCGATGCCTCTTCTGCAACCTACGCTCTTGCAGGAGCCGCCATTTCGGGAGGCCCCGTAAAACTCCTGGGACTTGACGCAAAAAGTCTGCAAGGAGATGTGCGCTTTACAGAAGTACTCAAAACGATGGGTGCCGAAGTTTCCTTCGGCAAGGGATTCATCGAATGCAGACAAGGTTGTTTTCCCTTAAAAGCTATTGATCTAGACCTTTCAGACATTCCCGATGCCGCAATGACAGTCGCCGCACTGGCCTTATTTGCCGACGGGACAAGCACAATCCGGGGCATCAAAAGCTGGAGAGTAAAAGAAACGGATAGAATAGCAGCCCTTACTGCAGAGCTTCGCAAAACGGGTGCCAATGTAACATCGGACCTAGACTCCATCACAATTACACCGCCAGAAAAATTTCAACCGGCCACGTTTGAAACATATAACGATCACCGCATGGCTATGTGCATGAGCCTCACATCGCTCGCTCACGTACAAATAAAAATCTTAGATTCAAAATGCGTCCAAAAGACGTACCCCAATTATTGGAAAGACTTTGAATCTCTAAGCGGCTCATGTATTGAATACCCCCCGAGGGAGTAAAGCAGGCAGCATGCGGATTCTTTTCTCCATTTTTGTTCTATCCTCGGCAATCTTTTCTTTTGCTGCGCCTAAAGACACTCTTCAATTCTGGTGTATGCCAAATGGGCCGAGTTCCCAAAGCGTACTAGAAAAGAACCTGCAAGGATTTACAAAAGAAACTAATATTCCGGTAAAGCTTGGAATTGTTGACTGGAGCGAAGCATTCCTCAAAATCAAAAATTCTTTTGAATCAGGAAAAGGTCCGGACGTCGTTCAACTAGGAACGTCCTGGGTCTCTTATTTTTCAAGCAAAGGCGACCTATACAACCTTTCCCATCTGATTCCCTTGATTGATTCCTCGAGATTTATTCCCTCTGCACTCTACCCGGCAAAAGTCGAAGGCCTAGCTGGGATATATGCATTTCCATGGTTTCTCGATGTGCGCGCACTCTTTATCAATAAAAAGTTTGCAGATACGCTTGAAATCTCGGACAGTTCCCTCCTCACAATGGCAGCATTTCTGGGAACGCTGCAATATATTGCCGATGCGCACTTGCACAACGAAGCCGGGCTACCAGTAGTCCCCTTTGGGCTTCCGGGCAAAGATGATTGGACGGGACATCAACAGCTTGCGCCTTTTATATGGAACGAAGGCGGAGATTATTTGGAAAAGACTTCTAGCGGTTGGAAATCTGCGCTCCTCAACCGAGAAACGCTCCTCGGAATTGCTGAATACGTCCGGATCTTAAAAGATTCTTCCATCGCAACCTTTTCACTCCGGGATAACACAAGCCAGCTCACAAACCGGTTCACCAACGGAGAACAAGCTTTTCTTTTCGGGACATCAGAAATAATCCGCAAACTGGACTTGCCCATCTCCGAATACGGATTAAAATCCAGCGCAATTGGAGAGAGCGGGATATATATTTTTCCTTTCCCCGCAGGGAGTAAAGGAAATAGTACGTTTATCGGAGGCAGCCTTCTTGCAATTTCGAACAAAAGCAACCATAAGAAGCAGGCAGAACAGCTTCTCGCCTATTTGCTCCGCCCGGACAATATCAACATTTATACCAAACGCATCGGATTCCTTCCGGGAGACCAGAGTCTTCTAAGAGTATGGTCTAGAGACGCCCGATACAAAAAGCTTGTGAAATCGCTTGAGAATGGGCGGACATTCCCAAATATTCCAGAATGGGCTGCGATAGAAAGCGATCTCATCGATATGACGAACGAAATCGGAGCTCTTTACCGGAGTCCGATTTCTAGGGATGGGGACAAAACAACGAGCTTGGCAATTCTCATTTCAAAATACGATGCAAAAATCAACCAGCGACTAAATCAAAAAGGATCCGTCAAAGATCTTTCAAGCATCATCGCCATTCTTGAAACGCAAATAAAAATTGATTCTTTCATTCCTCACAAGCCGAGCTACAAAAAGCATGTTTCCGAACCAGAAGAACACAATTCCAAAGCTCTGAATATATTCTTCATCATTTTCATTATCCTTTGCCTTACCATCATTTTCATTTCAAAGAAAAAATACAGTTCTCTTCTCCAACAAGCAAAGAAGAAAAAAATAAAATGAGAAAATCTATTCTTGTCAAAACGTTGCTTCTTCTCCCGGTAGCATCCTTTGCTAGCGGAATTTCGTCAAGCGAATATAAGGCCCTTGCAGATACCCTTGTACCCGGGGCAGAATTCGGACTTTCCATCCGTTCCATTCGGACAAACCAAGAAATAGCAAGCATCGCATCCGATTCCTTTTTTACCCCGGCAAGCACGCTTAAAACGCTCACGACTGCGGCAGCCATTACATTCTTTTCTCCGGATTACCAACCAAGAACAACAATGCATTTGGATGGAAGCATCAACGGGAAAACATTCTTTGGAGTTCTCCGCCTCCGCGGAGAAGGCGACCCGAATATTTCAGCCCGTTTCTATTCCGAGCCTCTCTATCTTTTGCACGTCCTCGCCGATTCGATACGCGCCAAAGGCATCGATACGCTCAATGCCAAGATTGAATTAGATACGACTTATTTTTCAGGCCCGCGCAAACCCGAGCATTGGCGTTCTAATTACTTCAATTCTTGGTACGGAGCGGAAATAGCACCATTTGCATTTAACGATAATTGCGCCCTCGTCCTTCTCTCTCCCGGAGAAAAGCCCGGAGACCCGGCAATCATCTCCATCGAGCCCGATGTAGGATACGTACAAATCAAAAACACCCTCCAAACGATTGCAGGAAAAAAAAGAAGCTGGAAATACGCTCTCGACCCGGAACTTCCCATTATTACTTTGTCTGGAAATATCGGCGACAAAACCTCAGGCACGCTTGTCATTCCCGTAAGAAACCCAAACCGCTACTTTGAAGCGGCCTTCAAAAAAGCATTGGCAGACCAAGGCCTCGTTTTTATTGAAAACAAGCACGCACAAAGCGGAATCGAAATCTATTCCGCCGAAGTTTCCGGGGCCCCCGTTTTAAGCATCTTGGACGAAATCAACCAAAGAAGCCAAAATCTACACGCGGAAATGCTGTTTAGGGATATGGCAGCAAAAAAATACCGAGAAGGGAGCACGGAGAACGGAATTAGAGCCGATAAAGACTTCCTACAAAAAATGGATCTGAATCCAAATGATTTCAAGCCCTACGATGGCTGCGGGCTTTCTCCTTTGAACAAAGTAAAACCCAGAGCGGAAACGGAACTTCTCGCAAAAATGGCCCGGAGTGCAAAAGGGCCTTATTACATCGAAAGCTTTGCAAGCCCGGGAATCGGCAGCGGAGGCAAGCGGATGCCGACACTCGAATTTCCCTGGAAGGTCCGGTTCAAAACGGGCTACATTGCAAATACGCACGCGCTCGTCGGCTACATCTACACAATAGATGACGATACGCTCGCTATAGCAACTTATCTCAACAATACAGGCAACATTCCCGATCACAAAAGCAAAGAGCTTCTCGATTCCGTTTGGGAGCGCACGGCTAGAGCCGCAAACGACCATTACGCCACACTCATCAAGATGAAAAGTCTTTATATCCAAGGAACATCCGTCAACGGGCTCTCCAACCGGCTCAAATACTTCTCCGGACTTTTTCTCGACACCCCCTATCTCATAGGCCCGACGGGCGAGAGCTATGTGGATACAACTGAAGCGAAGCCGCTCATCAATACGGACTCCGTAGACTGCGTCACCTTTATAGAACACGTGCTGGCCCTTGCCAAGAGTACCAATGAAGACAACATTTTTAGCACGCTGATGAAAATTCGCTATTTTGACGGTAAAATCAGTTACAGAACCCGAAAGCATTACTTTGTAGAAGACTGGCTCGGCGAAGGAAAACTCGCAAAGGCGCTGTCTCTCCCCGGAGATACGACAATCGTAAGGCACATCCCCAAAAATGATTTTTTCAAAGCCAAAAACATTTCATACGGCAAACCCGACCCGGATCTCTATTTGCGCTACCTGCCCCTGAATAAAGCGATCGACTTTGCCAAAACCCCTTGGCAAGGAGAAAGTACAGTCCGCGGAGTTGCCTTTGTGAGCGCAAATTCTACAATTGATGCATTCCACACCGGTTTCCTCATTCTAGACAAAGGCAAAAAACCTTTGCTAAGACACGCTTCCCAAACTGCTAAGAAAGTCACCGACAGGGATTTTGAAGACTACCTCAATTCTTGGGTAGGTACAGGAAAGGTTCCGGGAATAGTCCTGTTTGAATTTTTGGAATAAGGGCACCTCTAAAAACTCAATTTTCATGAAGAGAAGCCGGTTCCCTTCAGGGAACATCAGGATTCGAAGAGCCGGACTCTAGGCCGGCCCCGTAGGGGTGAGGATGGAACATCGTGACACCGCAACAATTTATCAATAACACTTCGCACTGGTGGACTAAAGTACCTGTTGCCGAGCCTCAGCAATGGCAAAGCAAGCTTTGCCGCTGTGTTCGGCTTTTGCAACAGTCGTCTCTCAAAGTGGCGAATACATCCAGTATTAGCCACTTTTCGTTCCTGCCATTGCTCCCACAAGGGGATCATTCTCACTAAGCGCTAAAGCGCAAGTGTTCATGTTTCGGTTCTTGATAAATTGACGATGTTATCGTCCGCAGCTGCATCTCGGCAATAAAGACAAGTAAGCTTGCCTTTGCTGCGCTCGATTTGCATGCGGTTCACTTAACCAAAGCAATTTTTAGAGATACCCATAAGTTATCAAAAAGCGAGAATGGCCACTAATTCATAATGGCCGGGCTCTGCTGTTTCAAACAAAGTAAACGCATCGGGTTCCCACCCGTACACGTCCATCGTCAAAGATTCGGCAATGATATTTTCTGCCCGTTCAATATCTTCCCAGTACACTTCACCGGGAGATCGGTAATAGCGGAGCATCCCCAAAGCCCTCGTACACTCCGGAAAGTTATCGACAAGCGCATAGGCGCATTTTTCAAAAGAAGATTCGGAAATTTTCACGACCTTGTAGAGTCTTCGGGGAGCGAGGAACTCCCGAAGATCTTGCAAGTTCGGAACAATACGGGCGCCTTCGCCGAAAAAAGCCATCAATTCCATAAAGACCGCCGACTCCCTCTTGAGAAGCGGCGACCTTAAACGGATGAAACTTTCGATATCTCCGGCCAAAGACTACCGTTAAATTAGGCTTGATGGTGCTTGAAATACCAACGAATGAGGCTGTTCGTACTCGAGTCATGCTTGAGCTCGACCTTCGGATCCTTCTCGCCCTTTTCAAGTTCGGGAAGGATGGTCTTTGCAAGCTGCTTGCCGAGTTCAACGCCCCATTGATCGAAACTGTTGATATTCCAGATCACGCCTTGGACGAAGATCTTGTGTTCATAAAGAGCTATCAAAGATCCGAGAGTCTTCGGATCGATCGTATCCACAAAAATGCTGTTCGTGGGCTTGTTGCCTTCGAATACCTTGTGCGGAGCAATCATCTTGATTTCTTCATCGCTCTTGCCGGCCTTCTTCAATTCCTCAGTCGCTTCGGCGAGGGTCTTGCCGTTCATCAAAGCTTCCGGCTGAGCAAAGAAGTTGGAGAGGAGTTTGCGATGATGGTCGCTCACCTTGTTGAGGGAATTTGCCGGAGCAATGAAATCGCATGGAATGAGCTTCGTTCCCTGATGGATCAGCTGATAGAAAGCATGCTGTCCGTTCGTACCCGGTTCGCCCCAGAGAATAGGGCCCGTCTGGTAATCGACGCGATTGGAATCGCGGTCAACAGTCTTGCCGTTCGATTCCATATCGGCCTGCTGGAAATAGGCCGAGAAGCGGTGCATATATTGATCGTACGGAAGCATCGCATAAGACTGAGCTCCCATGAAATCATTGTACCATACACCTATGAGGGCGAGAATAACAGGGAGGTTCTTCTCCACCGGAGAAGTCTTGAAATGTTCGTCCATTTCATAAGCCCCCTGATGCAGGAGCATATAATTGTCAAAGCCAATGCGGAGAGCAATGGAAAGGCCGATTGCAGACCAAAGGGAATAGCGACCGCCGACCCAATCCCAGAAGGCGAACATATTCGCGGTATCGATGCCAAATTCAGAAACAGCAACCGCATTCGTGGAAAGAGCCACAAAATGCTTTGCAATGGACTTTACATCGCCATTAAAGGCAGCAAGGACGGCAGCCTTTGCCGTATTGGCGTTCGTCATCGTTTCCAAAGTCGTAAAGGTCTTGGAAGCCACAATGAAAAGAGTCTCTTCGATATTCACCTTGCGGAGAGTCTCTGCAATATGCGTACCATCGACATTAGATACAAAATAAACTTCAGGAGATTCAGCAGAAGCATAATGGCGGAGAGCTTCCGTCACCATCACTGGGCCGAGATCGGAACCGCCGATACCGATGTTCACCACATAGCGGATCTTCTTGCCGGAGAATCCGAGCCACTTACCGGAGCGGACAAGGTCCGTAAATTTCTTCATGTGGTCTAGCACGGCGCGGACTTCGGGCATTACGTCCTTGCCACCGACGCAAATCGGATTATTACCCTTGTAGCGGAGAGCCGTATGGAGCACGGCGCGCTTTTCGGTGATATTGATCTTTTCACCGGAGAAGAAGCTTTTGCGCATATCGTCAAACTTGGCAAACGGAAGAAGAGCGCGGAGCTTAGCCATCGCATCGTCATCGATCAAGTTCTTGGAATAATCGAGAAAAATGCCGCAGGCTTCTGCGCTGAACTTGTCTGCGCGGGAAGGATCCTTGGCGAACATTTCTCTCATGTTCCATTTCTTCGCCTCAAGAGCTTTTGCTTCAAGGGCTTTCCATTCTTTAGATTCGGTCAAACGGCTCATAATGTGTCCTTCTTGGAAAATTTTAAGAAAGTATAGCTTTTTTATAGATTGGCGAATTGATACCATCCACACTCTTCCCCGGAGGAAGCATCGCCAAAACATTCTCGCGCGTCATATTTGTAAAGCCCATATCCCACAACCCATAATCGCACCTCGGAAATGCGATTCAAAACAATCAACAAAGCCGGTTCCACTTTTTTCGCAACAGATGCAACAGATTCTAGAATCAATGTCCCAGACAAATCTTTTGATCGTTCATTGCCGAGCGGCGCCACTTATCCCGAGCAACCGAAAAGAGCTAAAAGAACGCTCAAAAAAAGTAAAAACCACAGAAAATCTGCGCCAACGAGTGCATTAAATTAATTTATTCACAATTATCAAAAAAAAGGAGAGGGGGGACAGGGCTCATCTTCTCCCAGATGATCTATTTCGTGTATTTCGCCTTGTATTCCTCAGCGGCCTTCTCCATGCGGTTCTGCATATCGCGAGACTCTCTCTGAATCATGGGCTTCTCCGAAGCCGCAGCAGTTGTGCTGTCTCCTGCATTCTTGAACAGGGCTGGATCTCTGATTATCAACGTAAATATCTGATATTTTCCTCCCGCCTGAGAAGGATTCTTGATCATTAAAGAAAATTGACCTTTCCCTCCTCCAGTTGAGGAGGTTATTTTATAAGTTGTAGAATCTGTCTTTTTCTGAGTCAACGCGTTGTAATTCTCTTTCCAGATTTTCTGAACCTCGCCAACATTTTTCAAATATTGCTCTTCATAGTTCCTGTCAATGGTCTCTACTGACGTCACTATTTGCGTGCGCGCGGTTTCCTCGGACAAGGAACGCGCCTCCTTCTCATCATTAGAAGTAGCAGCGCCGATGCCACACGGAATACCCTTCTTTTCCAATTCCCGCTGAATACTGTCGAGTTGATCTACAGGACTTCTGGTCACAGAATCTTTCTCTACAACTTTTTTCTGCATAACAGCAACATCTACTTTCTCACCAGAACTGGCACACCCCGCCATAAAAACGGCACAAACAAATGCAACACACATCGTCATGAATTGTTTCATAGGAACTCTCCCTATTTAATTATTTTCCGTTGAATTCGCTGTTTTTTGCCGCGAGTCGCATTCCCCGCACTTGAAGAGCAAATCACAACCGAAAAACTTGACTCCTCAACTGACAAGCGGGGGAACTCGTCAACCGAAGAAGAATTTGTCTGCCCGCCGGTTGAAGATTTTCCAGTCGAAGAGGAGGCATTAACTTCCGGTCCCGAACCGTTATTCCCGCTGTCACTATCGCAGGCCGGAAAAATAAGAGTAACAGCTGCCATACCGAATAATGTTGCACGCCGTTTCGCTTTCTGCTCCTTACCGTGAACAGGCCATATTGAAACTATCGCGACATTAAGATAGCTTTTCTAAGAAAAGCAGCAATCTATTGATTGCCTGATTTATTTCATCGCTCCCCAACTTTTCGTCCAGTTCAAATAGATCATCTTCCACAGAAGTCAAATGCAGAACAGGGACGATACTATAAGTTGGTGCACTCGGACCACACCGCGCGCTTTATCATTGCAAGGCTGCCTTTCACCCGTCACAAGGCCATCTGTCATTGCGAGGCGTGGCACACGCCGCGGCAATCCACCCCGGTTATCAATCCCTGAGACAACGAACAGAGAAAGCATGGCTCTTGCGGCCTTGGGACGCTAGCTCTGAGCTGCGCTTAGGCTCGCATCAATCCTTTAAACACCGAAGCGAGCGACCATACTTCTTATTGTCGAGGTACGTGTCCACGTGCGTGTTACCGTAGCTCATGGTCCGGTAGTATGCGCCCGTAGAAATATACTCCGTAGCCGTCCACCAAAGGCCGTAGTAGCCAACGTTGATGACGTCCGACCCGTAGTGGTCGCCACCCGGCAGAGCGGAAAAGCCATAAGCATCCGTACCGTAGCCGTCATGGTAGGCGTCGCTATACCAACCGCTCGTTGCTTTGAGATATGTTCCGGCATTGTCAGAACTGCCCACCGCATTTTCGAGCGTCGTCCATTCCGCACCCGTCGGGACGTGCCAGCCACTGGGGCACACGCCCTGTTGTGGTGTGGAGATCACCGCGCTCGCCGATGCCAACTGATAAGAACTCGCAACGTTCATCGCGGCAGTCCAGGTGTAGAGCCTGCCATACTTCGCGCAACTGTCCGCGCTGTTTTCGTAGCACCATGAATTTCCTTTAAGGTTCGGTATCGCCACGCTGTCCGCAAAATTCAGGTTCTCCGCCATCCACGTCTGCGTGCCTATCACGACCGTCTTGTAAGTCTGACTATCGCGGGTATCCGTCATCTCGCCGTAAGTGATGTTCGGATTCAAGTAATCCTCAGCAACCTTCGCGCTTGAGCTGGATGCTTCCAGCGACGAACTCAATGAAACCGTTTTCGCACTGCTGCTTGATTCACTTGCAGACGACGAAAAATCCGACGAAGAACTGAATCCCGATTGTTGCCCGCCGCTCGAAGATATCCCATCCACTTCCGTGCCGTTATTCCCGCTGTCACCGCCGCAGGCCGAAAAAATCAGGGCCACTGCCATCATACCGAATAATGCTATACGCTTTTTCATCTTCTACCTCTCACCTTGAACAGACTGTTTTAAAACCATCATACCACACAATAACACTTTTAAAGGAAACTCCCGAACAACCAATTGAATACTCTTTCCATGGCACCGAGACTTTCCCTTCAGTAAAAACAAAATGTGGCCGCACACCTAGGCAATTTTTACCCAGATTTTCTGTCAAGCCGTTCTTCCAGTCTGAAAAAAGAGCATACAGTGGAATTTTCGCAACTTGTTTTTACAAACACATGAACCCTGCGAGTTCGGACTGAGTGTACCCAAGCTCATTTCGTTCGTCTGGTCACACTCAATCTTGAAGGCAACGAACCGAATAAGCCACATCTGTTGAATCATAGATATAGCCAACTTGTTCTGAACTATAGTCTAGACCAGTAGAATACGGGTCGTAGTAGCCATCACTTACTGAGGAAGACCAGAAATTAGCACTAAGGCCTGTATAAAAGAAGGAGCCGAAGTTATTACGCTCGCCCCCCGGAAGCGCGGAGAACCCGAAAAGATCCGTACCGAGTAGCGAGTCTGTATCATTCCAGCCGTTCAGTGATTTCAGGCTCGTAGCAATACCTTCGCTTCCATTGTGGTCATCTACATAATTATAAAGTATATGCCATTCTGCTTCACTGGGCAGATGCCACCCTTCCGGACAAACTCCTTGATAGAGTCCATCGCTTAGATCATCTTTACTAAAGTACGCCGCTGTATTCCATAGGTACAGGCGACCATATTTTGCACAACTATCCGCACTATTCTCGTAGCACCAACTACTACTGTCCACCGCGTAGTTCAAATTCTGTGCAATCCAGGTCTGGGTACCGATTACGACCGTTTTGTACACCTGCCCGTCTCGTTCATCAACAAGACTGCCATAGTTAATATTCGGATTCAGATAAACCCATGCACCCGTGGATGTACTTCCATCCGCCGATGACAAAGACGCAACGCCACTCGAACTCGACAACCCCAATGACCCGGAACTAGCTCCGTTTGAGCCACTGGAACCCTGCACAGCACCGCTTGACAGCTCCGCCGCCGAGCTTGACTCCGCCACATCCGAACCCGTGGAAGTACCGGAATTGCAGGCGATAAGAGCCAAAACCGCAATCGCCGCAAAAGAAAAGCGAAAATAATCCATAACCACCTCTCAGCGATAAATATTTCTTTTGCCGGAAAGATAGCAAAGAACGTCAAAAAATAAAAACCTGATCAAATGCGTTTTGCAAAATGATAGCAATGTCTCTACTGCCCAAAACAACTGGATTGACAGTGGTGAAATAATAGGCTCCATAACAATCATCATTACCGCCGTGCTTGCAATAGCAAAACCGTAAGCATTCGAGCCATCTGTCACTGGACTTCGCCAAGAGAGAACAAAACTTTATAGTTATTATCACTAGTATCCAAAATAGATTGTTCAATCCCTTTGGAACGCTTGTAAATAATGGGCTTGATTTAAGCAACGACGAATATCAGCAGACTCGTTCCAAAAGAAAATTTTTGTCGAGAAAATTTCCCAAGTTGCATTTTCCATGCCAAGGCAAAAACAGACCTAGGTGCGCACGCAAAAAATGCGAGCGTTCAATGCTGCTAGTCCTTGACGCAACGGACGGAGAACGCGAAAGCCTTGCTGTAGCCCGTGTACACACTCGCGGTGCCGACGTACAAGTACCTGCTGTAAGCGTCGTCCGCATCGTACTCCGTGGCGCTCCAGAAGTACGCGTGGACGCCCGCGTAGAAGCTGCCATAGCTGTAGCGGTAGCCCGCAGGGAGAGCGGAGAAGCCGTAGCTGTCCGTCCCGTTGCCGCTGTCGTACCAACCGCCCGTGCTCTTGAGCTTAGTCCCCGCCGTGCCTGAACCGCCCACCCCAGTCTCAAGAGTCGTCCATTCGTCATCCGTAGGGATGTGCCACCCGCTGGGGCACACGCCCTGCTGCGGAGTCGAAATCACCGCACTCGCCGATGCCGACTGGTAGGAACTCGCAATGTTCATCGCGCCCGTCCAGGTGTAAAGCCTGCCATACTTCGCGCAAGAGTCCGCAATGTTTTCGTAGCACCACGAATTCCCCGCAAGGTTCGGCATCGCAATGCTATCCGCATAGTTCAAATTTTCCGCCATCCACGTCTGCGTCCCGATTGTCACCGTCTTGTACATCTGGCCATCGCGGCAGTCCGTCACCGTGTTCGCCCCGTAAGTGTTGCTGCAAGCGACGACCGAAGAACTGGAAGCCACAAGCGATGAACTCGATGAAACCGTTTTCGCACTGCTGCTTGATCCATTCGCAGAAGACGAAAAATCCGACGAAGAACTAGACCCCGATGAAATACCTGAACTTGAGAAATCATCACTGGAAGAAGACGTTACTTGCCCGCCGCTCGAAGATATTTCACCCGAAGACGAATTGTTACCTTCCGTTTCCGAACTGTTGTTCCCACTGTCACCATCGCATGCCGCGAGAATCAGGGCAACCGCCACCATACCAAAAAATATTATCCGTTGTTTTTGTTTCATTTGTTTTTTGCTCCTTGCCTTGAATCATCGGTTCTCTTGAAACTATCACGACCTTCAAGATAGCACTTTTAATGAGTATTTGCAAAAGGCAAGGGAAACGCATCTTCACTCGGCACGCTTGTAGAGAGAAGCACTAGATACACGTTGCTAGTTAAGATGAAAGGTGCAGATGCGGCAAGCGCATTAACAGCGTTTAAGAAGGCCTTTGATCGCAGACCTTTAGAGATCCGAAAAAGTATGACTTATGATAGGGGTAAGGAAATAGCGAAGAATCTATTTTGCGAATCCACATAGCCCATGGCAACGTGGGACAAATGAGAATACAAATGGGCTACCCTCAAAGGTGACAACCCAAGAACTTAGGCGAGTTGAAAAAGAATTAAATGAACGCCCCAGAAAAGCTCATGGTTTTTATACCGCAGGTGAAATGTATCGTTCTATATTATTGGGAAACCTGTTGCACTTGGACTTTGAAACCGGCCTTTTAAATGATAAAAGATGTTTCAAAAGCAGAATTGCCCGTAATTTTTACGGAAAATTATCGGTCCTGTTCTTTTTTTGCAAAATTTCGCTCTAAAATTTGTGATAATACAAAAAGCACCCCGAACCTAGCGTTCCTGGGTGCTTAAAGATGCAAGTCCTGATTCTTTATTTCGCGCTGTTAGTCATAAACGCCTTTTTGCCGTTTGCGCTGCGGAGCATATAGGCACCATCCTTGTAGCCGGCACGCTTCAGCACCTTGGACGCCGCGTTTCCATTGAGCGATACGGTTCCGAGCAGCTTGCCGTTCAGGTTAAATACGCGGTAAATTTCATTATCCGCAGAGTTCAGGCGCAGGCCCGCGCCGATTTTTGTCGTGCTATCCCCGAGGGAGAACCAGTCGATGTTCACGTAGCCGCCCGTGAGGAGCAGACGGATTTGGTGGCTGCCTGCGGTGAGGCTTGCCGTTCCGCCATCGAATACTTTGTAGGTGTTCCAGTCTTCGCCGGTCTTGGTCACCTTGATGGTGTCGCCAATGAGCTCGCCGTCAATCTGCAGACAGAAACTGCTCGAATCAGAGCCGGTCGCTGCGCTCGCCTTGATTGCGTAGTTGCCGCTTGTGGGAACGTTCACGGTGTATTCTATCCATTCACCCGCGTTGGTGTAGCCAACTGCCTTGCCCGTGCCGCCGAGGACGATATCTACGCCTTCTTCCGTGCGGAATTCCGCATCGCCCTGGTTTTCGGCGTCATTGTCGCTGTAGGCTTTGTCGCGGGTGCCGCTCACATCGAAAAGTTCGGCCTGGATCACACCCGGAATTGTGACCGTGTCGCCATTATAAGCGGTCTGCGGGGTCGGTGGAGTGGAGCCGGAACCTTCAAAGCTCCAGGACCGGATGCCCATCGTGGAATCCTTGGATCCTTTGAATACAATGAAAAGCTGATCGACAATTCCAGAAAGACCATCCATTGTGCATTCGTTGTCGGCGTAAGTGCTCCAGGAGCCGGTGTTCTTGAGGGTGCAGGTGCCGGCGAGGGTTCCCGTGGCGCTTGCTGTACGGATTTCGATCTTGTTCCCGTCGGCGACGCTTGCTGCGTCCACGATGAACTTAGTGGCGGCCGTGCCGAAATCGACTCCGGACACACGAATCCAGGAATCCGTTCTGGTGGCAAGCGGTGTAAGCACGTGGGTCACGGGCTGGCCTGCAGTATAATCGGTGCGGCTGCGGATGCCTTTCTGCTTGGAGCTCGTGAGGGCGGGGTAAGTGGCGTAAGGATCGAAGTTCGCGATCTGTTCCGGGCCGTCGTTGGTGACTACCACTTTCTTGATGGTCCCGTCGGTATTGTAGAACATTTCGTCTACGCCCACGCTTCTGTGATAGGCTCCGTTCGGATTCGGT
>Ga0172378_10000975_pt1 | contig 25892 bp, 22 predicted proteins | sample GrowelOW332metaG_FD_119755 | JGI IMG/M metagenome (GOLD analysis project Ga0172378, IMG submission 119755) | Groundwater microbial communities from an aquifer near a municipal landfill in Southern Ontario, Canada - Pumphouse #3_1 metaG | ecosystem: Environmental > Aquatic > Deep subsurface >... | reverse complement strand
TCAATTTTCGACGGGTTTTTCTTCATTTCTTTAACAACACTTGCTGGACCAATTATTGTCATAGAGTCCTGTTCACCAATTAAAATTTTAGCAATATTATATCTAATTTTGTTAAAAAGCCCATCATTTCCTGAAGTATTAGAAATTGTTGCAATCTCTATTCCTTGAAAACCTTTAATATTTCCAATTAACGTCATAGAAGTTTCTATCAACTTAGCCTCTTCATCTGACTTTAATTTCCCTTGTAGAACAATCAATTTATGATCTAAAACTAAACCCATAATTAATTTTATTCTTTCCAAAGAATTCTTATTCAATATCTCCGAATATGGCATAAATTGAATAGTAATATCATCTCTCTTTTTATTGTTTTTTTCCTTCTTCATTTCACTTCTTAGTTTTTTTAATTAATTTGAAAAGCTCTTCGTAAAACTCTTCCATGTTTTCACCCGTTTTGGCTGAAATTCCAACAACATCATACTCGGGAAAAGCACCCTTAATCTTTTTAATATCTGCTTTTCTTAAATCTATCTTATTTGCAACAATTAAAACTGGAATTTTTCTAGCAACTAAATTCCCAATAATTGTAATATTAACCTGTGAATATGGATTAGATGTAGCATCTATCAAAATAATTACTGCGTCCATATCATCCAACCACTTAATTGATTCAATAATTCCTTGAGTAGCTTCTCTTGCTCTTTCCTGAGCATCTTTTTTTGACATACCATATTTCAAAAAATCTTCAAAATCTATTTTTGTTGCAATTCCCGGAGTATCAATAAGTTTAAACTCAACTTTTTTACCATTTCTTTCAATAACAACATTCTCTTTAATCTGAACTTCTCTTGTCTCATGTGGAATTTTACTAACAGTACCTAAATCCTCTCCCAACCAATCCTGACATATTTTATTTGCAAGCGAAGTTTTCCCAGCATTTGGAGAACCATAAAATCCCAATTTTATATCTCCTTTTTTTTTGAAAATCTTACCAAATAATCTCTGAACAAAATTTTTTATATTAACCATACTCTTCTTTTTAATCTTTATTAGTTTATTAAGTTTTTTATATTATAAAACTAATATTATGAATATAACTACAAACACTATATCTTATAAAATTTAATTAAATTTGAAAACGAATTAATAAAGTCTATCGCTTTTTTATTTAATTTATCTTTACCTAAAATAATCAACGGCATTTTCAATGAATCAGACTTTTCTTTTGCCAAAAGCACATCATTATCGTTCAAAATTTTTTTATTTCTAGCAACAACTAAATATTTATTTTTACCAAAACTTGTATTTGCAATTATACTTCCAATTATTTCATTTTTATTATCTTCAATAATATCTAAATAGTCAAATCCCATTTTTTTTAGAAATAACTTAACTTCATCTAAAAAAATAATCTTATTCTCCTTTTTTTCACTAATTGGAGATTCAAATTTTGGATTTTCTCTAATATTAATTGTATTTGAATATGTTTTTTCCTCGTTTTTTTCTTGTTCATTTTTCTTTACTTCAATAATTTCAAATTCAGACTCCTCAGAATTAATTTCTTTTGTTTCTTCTTCAATTTGTTCTTTTGTGTTCAATAAAACGTTTTGTTCCTTCGACAATTCTTCTTGAACTACATCAATTTCTTTTGAAGCATTTATTTTATCAATTGCATCTTTTTCAGAAACTAAATAATATCTCCAATAGTTTTTATCATTTAATTTAAATGAATATGCAAAATCCTTTATGTTTTTTAACGCAACACGTATTGCCGGAGTTTGTTCATCTTCAATAATAATTTTTTCTTTTTTCAACAATAAAAAAGTCTCTCTTTCAACACCACCCAAATATTTTTCCCCTATTTTTTCAACTTGATCTTCTTGACCTTCTAAATAATAGAACAATGACGAACCCAATCTAAAATAAGTTGTTTTAACTAAATGAGAATTAGACATTTCTGATAAAATTGCAGAAACAAAAATTGGTTCCATAGAAACAGCCTTAGCAATTCTGACTGGTAAACAAATACCTTCACTTCTTATATATTCAATAATTTTGTTTTTAACAACTGAAACATCAATCATAAATGATACAAACTAATGGTATTTTTATATCTTTTCGAACAAAAATAGAATAAATTTATCTAGCTGCATCAGCTTGTTTTTCAAATTCGTTTTTCTTACTTATTGCGTAAGATTCACTTGAATTATCAGCAGCAGCCATAATTTCCTTTGCTAATGATTCTGTAATTGATAATTTTTTATTAAATGCTTTATCATAAGAACCGTTAACAATAAATCTCAAAACTAAATTCAATCTTCTTCTAGGAGAAATATCTACAGCCTGAGGATATCTAGCTCCACCATATTCAATAGCAGTAACTTCATCTCTTGGAGCCCCATTTTCTAGTGCTTTAACAAAAACAATTAATGGATTTTGTCCTGTTTTCTTTTCAATTATTTTAAAGGCATCAATAACTAAATTTGTAGCTTTTCCATGTTGACCAGTCATCCAAGAAGAAATTATTCTATGCTTTTTACCTCTAGAACCAGGGACCTGCAATAAATTAACTAATCTTTCAATAACATTAACTTTCGTTTTTGAAGGATCCCACTTTATTCTTCCATGACTTTTTAAAATCAATTTAGGAGTAACATTAACAACTCTTCTCAAGGAAGGATCAGTAACTTTAACTTCACTTGCATCAAACAAACCAAAAACTTTCATTTCTACCATTATCTTCTACCCTTTTCAATCTTACCTTGCCACAATCTGTCTAAAGGTTGATCATTTACTTTAATAATTTGAAATCTAACACCAGACAAATCTCCCTTGGTTCTTCCCTGTTTACCACCAATTCTTTGAATAAGAACTTCATCATGCTCATCTACAAACTTTTGAGCTAAATTACCGGGAATAAAAGCTGTAACTTCTTTACCAGAACGTATCAACTGCACTCTACAACATTTTCTCATAGCAGAATTAGGCTGTTTAGCTTCCTTTTGAACTTTCTTAGTAACAATTCCCTTAGCTTGACTAGATCTCCCAATAGGGTCATACTTTAATGTAATACCCAATCTCTTCTTTTTATGAGTCAAACGATTATCTCTAAATTCCTTTCTCTTCAATTTTATTTTTCTAGCACTTGTTAATCCCATATTTAGTAATTAATAATTTTCATTTAAAAAGATTTCCATATTATATGAATCTTAAATTCATATCAAGAATATCTTTCAATATTTTATTTAATTGTTTTTCTTTAATTCTATTCCTACCAATCAAATTTGCCTTACTCATTCTACTAGCAGAAATTATCAAATCTGAATCTTTTATCTCTATCTTTGTTATTTCTACGGGTTCAGTTAAATCCTCAACAAATTTTACGACTTGAGATTCGTTTGTTTTATCTGGCTGAGCAATAACTTTTATTTTTTTACCGACGATATTCCCTAATTTTTTTGCATTAATAGCATCTCTACCTATTGCTTTTGATACTAATTTAAATGGAACTAAAAAAACTAATTGACCACAATACATAAATGAAGAACTAGGTTCAACACCAGAAATTTTCGAGAATAAATTAATATATCTCATCTGTTGCATATCTATAATTTTAACCATCTTACCTAATAGAATAAACCTCTGGAATAAAATCTATATCCAAGAGCTTAGCCATCTCTTTTTTAGTTTTTAATGCTTTGTATAAGATTTTTTTATCATCTAAAGTCTTCAAAACTTCATCTCTAGTATCTTTAGCAACAAAAACAGATTTTATTTTTTTAGAGTTTTTCAAGGTCTGTTTTAATCCAAAATAAACATCTCCTTTATTCATTGCTTCTTTTATATCATTAATTGTCATTTTTTATCCTCGTAAGCATATTATTTAAGCCTTTTTATTGTCGACACCAGCTAATGGACCAGTAACTTTTACCAAAAGTCCAGGAAGACCAGTACCAACAGGAACAGGTTGATTTAATATAATATTTTCTATAACAGAAGCAACATTATCACTTCTACCACTCTTTGTAGCTTGAACAAATTGTTTAACAGGAGTCTCGAAAGATGCCTTTGCAAGTATTGAACTCTTATCTCCGATTATTCCCATTCTAGTCATACCCTTTATAGTTCCAGAGGCAGTCATAGTATCTGCTACTAATATTGTATGTTTTCTATCAACGTCAATACCTTGAGAATTGATAACTTTTTCAATTTCATTAATAATAGATTGACGAGCAGCTTCTATACCCAAAACACTTTCCACCTCACGAATATCGTTTGTAGTTATTCTTGTTGAATCAACTCCCTTGAATTTCATAGTATCTTTAAGGTTAGATCCAGCTGTCAAAATAACATAATCTTTACCCTTTTTAACAACTAAAACTTGAGATATTTTCTTAACACCTGATAAAATAACATCTTTTATTTTTTCTTTCGTTCTATATATTGTCTTGAAATCTTCTTTTGACATTTCTAAAACAATTCCACTTCCAGATTTTTTACATTCAAATCCTTTATCATTTAAAACATCAGCAACACTATCAATTGTAATATGAGCCATCTTTAATGCAGAAGAATCTAGTCCAATGTGTATCATCTTTTCAGCAAAATCAATAGATATCTCAGACATAACTTCCTTTAATACAACTTCTTTTAATTTTTCAGCAACAATTCTAGAATCTTTCTCATTATTATGTTCATCATCTAAATAAATTTCCATCGCTGGAGTTCTAGGAACCTTTCTTGCATCTAAAATTTCAATCAATCTTGGAAGACCTGTAGTTACCTGTACTTCAGCTACACCGGCAGAGTGGAAAGTATTCAAAACCATCTGTGTTGAAGATTCACCAAAACTCTGAGCAGTTACAAGACCAATAGCTTCACCTGGAGCAATTGGCTGTGCTTTATGTGCACCAGCAACGTCTATGCCATCATTTCCATATAAGAATTGTATAATATTTTGAGAAGCATCCCTAACTGTTCCGTCATAAGCAACAATTAAATCTTGTAATGCGTTAGCTAATCTTCTATATAAATAACCAGACTTTGGAGTTCTCAAAGAAGTATCCATAAGACCATCTCTACCGGTCATTGCTCCAAAGAACATTTCCACTGGATTCATTCCATCCATGAAAGAACTTTCTATAAATCCTCTAGACTTTGGAGATAAATCGCCTTTTTCAAAGAATGGTAATGTTCTACCAGTATAACCAAAATCAATTCTACGACCGTTTAATACTTGTTGACCAACAGAACAAGCCATCTGAGTAATATTCAACATACTGGCTCTAGCCTTTGCGTTAATCATTTCTGTTACATTATTACCATCACCAACATTAGATTTGATAATATCTCCTATTAATGTTCTAACTTCATTTAATACTTGCATAATCTTTATTTCTCTAGTTTCCTCAGCACTTCTTCCAGGCAATAATTCTAATGTCTTATTATAATATGATTCAATAATTTCTTGTGTCTTTTGGTTAGCATCAGCCATAATCTTCTTTGTTTTCTTTTTAACCTCAGAACCAACGTTCATATCCTCAATAGAAACAGAGAAACCGTTTCTAGACAAAAATGTAGTACCTAAAGCAAAAACTTTTCTTAATATTTCCATAGTCTCACTTCTACCAAGATCTTTATCTAAAACTTTCAAATCCTTACCACTTCCTTTTTTAAAACCGAATGAATTCATACCCTTTCCTCTGTATTGTTTTGGTAAAACGTCATCAAAAACATCAGAACCATCATTCATTTTATTCAAAGAAATATCTTTAACACCAACAGAATATAGTAATTGAGATGCTTCTGCTTTATCAAATCTCATTTTCCCAATTAAATAATTTCCTGTTGCAGCGTCATCGATGCATCCCATTAAATTTGAATCGTTCTTTGGTGAGAATAGGTTAGCATTCACATCCAATAATATCTTTGCTTCTGCTAAAGCTTCTTCAGTCTGAGGTCCATGAATATTCATTTCATCACCATCAAAATCAGCATTGTATGGATTACATGAAGCTGGGTGCATTCTAAATGTACTAAATGGTAAAACTTTAACATAGTGTGCCATTAAAGAAGCTCTATGTAAAGAAGGATGTCTATTGAATAAAACAATATCTCCGTCAACCAAATGTCTTTCAACAATATAACCTGACTCTAGTTCAGCAGCAATACCCTCTCTTAAATCATCTGTAATTCTTTTTCTTCTTCCATCCGGCCTAACTATATAATTTGCTCCAGGATACTGAGGAGACATAACTAAATTTCTACATCTATTTATATTTAGACTAGTTACTCTTTCAGGGACAGTAATTATCTTAGCAACCTCTAATGGAACACCAATTTCGTTAATTTTTAAATTTGGATCTGGACCAATAACAGTTCTAGAAGAATAATTAACTCTCTTACCTGCTAAATTCTTTCTTATTCTACCTTCTTTACCTTTAATTCTTTCCGTAATTGTTTTTAATGGTTGACCACTTCTATGTCTTGCTGGTGGAACACCTGCAATAGAATTATCAAAGAAAGTTATAACATGAAACTGTAACAAGTCCCATAAATCTTCAATAATAACTTCAGGAGCACCCGCATTCAAGTTTTCCCATAATCTTTGATTAGCTCTTATAATATCAGATAACTTATGAGTTAAATCATCTTCACTTCTTTCACCAGATTCTAATGTAATAGATGGTCTAACCGTTACTGGAGGAACCAATAAAGACGTCAAAATTGCCCATTCGGGCCTCAATGTCTTTGGATTTATTCCAAGTAATTTTAAATCATCGTCTGAAACCTTAGCTAAACGTTCTCTAATTTCCGTTGGGAACAGTCTCATTTTACCGACCTTAAATGTACAAGGTTTCTCTAATTTTACCTTTTCTTGAACAATACCACAATATGGGCACTTTTTACCATCTTTAACTTTCTTTAATCTCTCTGTAGTATCCATAGATTCGCCGTCCTTAATTAAAATTCTACCACAGGCTTCACAAGTACTTCTTAAAACCAAATCTATAATCGATACATACTTAATATGAACAACCGGTCTAGCAAGTTCAATAACTCCTGGGTGTCCTAAACATTCTTTTAACCTTCCACCACATGTTCTACATCTAACCCCCGGATCAACTGCACCCAATCTTAAATCCATTAAACCACCATCGACGGGATAACCATCAACATCATATAATTCTGGAGTTACAATTTTCGCAACACTTATTTTTTTAATTTCTTCTGGACTTAATAAGTGGAAACTCATTCCCTTAATTTGTTTTCTTATTACATCAACCATTTTATTCGTACTTGTTTTTAAGTTCAAATTTAGTTAATAAATGTAATCCCTGTAATTCCTCTAATAATAACTTGAATGCATACGACATTTCAACTGGTTCAATTTGATTAGAGTGACACAAACTACAAACTCTCTTCTTATGTATTTGATCATCTATTACTAATGCACCACATTTTGAACAGACATGAACAACTACCTTATCGGAATCATATCTTTCCTTTAATAATAAAGATGCTCCATGACCAACTAATGCTTGCTGTTCCATTTCTCCTAATCTTAATGCACCACCTCTAGATCTACCCTCAACCGGCTGTCTAGTTAATAATGCAATCTTTCCAGAAGCTCTAGCATGTAATTTATCAGCAACCATATATTTTAACTTTAAGTAGAACATACTTCCAACAAATATTTTTACAGGCATTTTTTCACCAGTAATTCCATTGTAAAAAATTTCTTTACCATTTTCTCTGAATCCTAACTGTTTCAAATTCTCTTCTAAACTTGCTAAAGATTCACCAGTAAATGGAGAGGCATCCACAATTCTACCAGACAATGCAGCTACTTTACCAGCCAATATATCCATAACATATCCCATAGTCATACGAGATGGTATACCGTGTGGATTAAACATAATATCTGGAGTAATTCCCTTACTTGTAAATGGAATATCTTGTTCTGGAACAACAGCTCCAACTGTACCCTTCTGACCATGTGGACAAGAAAATTTATCTCCTAACTCTGGTACTCTTAAAACTCTTGTTCTAACTTGAACAACTTTATTACCTTCTTTATCTTGTGTAACAAAAACTGAATCAATAACTCCACTTTCCTCTTCTCTTATTGCAGTAGAACTTTCCTTTTTATTTTGAATAGAAATTTCCCTTGCTTCACTTAAGAACTTTGGTGGTGAAATTTTACCAATAACAATATCTCCTTCGTTCAAATCTGCTTCTGGATAAACAATTCCATCATCCTCTAAATATCTATAACTTTCTTCCATTCTATACCCAGAAGTATCTTTCTCAGGAATACATATTTCATCAGATAAACCACCAGCGTAATGTAATTCTACAGAACTATATGGTCTGAATCTAGTACTTCTTCCCAAACCTCTGTCAATAGAACCTTTATCCATAACTATAGAATCTTCAATATTATAACCATCATACGGCATAACTGCTACAACCATATTTTGTCCAACCGGATGAACATTTAATGTGTCATAAACAAAACTTCTTACTATTGGTCTTTGTGGATAATGTAATATAGAAACATCCGTATCCATTCTAACTAAATAGTTAGCAGCATATATTCCCAAACCTTGTCTATATGCTCTAGAACCACCTTTAACTAGACGAGCAGGAGGATTATGATTAGCGAATGGAATCATTGCTACACTAATTCCCAAAACATCTATTTTATCAACTTCTAAATGTGTATGTTTCTTAGTTAAATCCTTTTCATCAACAGCAATAAAACAATCATCTTCTTCACCAGCATCCAAATATTCAAGTATACCTTGTTTGAACAAATCATCCCAAGATAAAACACCTTGTTTAATCATAGTTAAGTGTTCATCTTTTAATTTTGAAACACCCTCTTCAACAATAATTAGTGGTCTTAAAACTCTACCAGCTTCAGTATTCAAAAACACTGTATCTAAAGATCTATCAAACTTAACAGACATTTCAATTGGTAAAGAACCACTTCTTCTTTCATGCCTAACATCTTGAATAAAAGTATTTGCATCATTAACAAAACCAATAAATCTTCCATTTAAGAAAACATCAACTAAACCATTATTTTCATTTAAATTACATTTTTTAAGAATTGAAAGTATTTCATCATTAGTTGCATAACAAACATTTGATATTCTAGCCAATAATGCCAAATTTTTTCTCAAACCAATTTCACTTCCTTCTGGAGTTTCTACAGGACAGAATCTACCATAATGTGTTGGATGAACCGTTCTTGCTGCAAAATTTTCTTGTTCACCTGCTAAAGTAGATGTAACTCTCTGTAATTGACTCATCATTGCAAAAGAATTGTTTTTATCCATGTTTTGTGTAACACCAGTTCTTTCACCGATCCAAGAACCTGTAGCTATTGCAGATTCAATTCTATGAGAAAACAAGGTAGATTTAGCCAATGTCTTAATTGAATAGAATTTTCTTCTTTTTACTGTCTTTTGTAAAGAATGTTGCATTTCTCTTATTAATATATTCATGTTAACTCTGAATAAATCAGCCAATAAATCACCAGACATTCTAATTCTCTTATTTGCATAATGATCTTTATCGGTCAATGCATCTTTTGGACTTTCTTTAGCAACATAATATTGTTTAATAAATTTACAAAGTGTTCTTGCTTTTTCAATTCTAGATTCCTCATCTAAACCAATATGAGGCAAGAAATAAGAATCAATTCTTTGAGTTGTTCTTGCTAAGATTTCTTTTGTAGTACCTTGTAAACCATTCTTCTCTGCTATCCACATAAGTGCATCATTTTGATTAGCAATTGAAGCATATTCGTACATATTAACTATCAAACTATCTGTTTCCTTGCCGATCAATTTTGCTATCTCAGCATCAGATGTTAAACCTAAAGCTTTCAATAAAATCATTGCAGGAATATCTCTAAATCTTGAAAACGTCAATTCTAAAATACCATCATGATTTTCAGATAAAGACATTGGTATTTTATAAGCTCCTCTTTGAGAAAATAATCTCAAAAATAAAGTACGAGTTGTTTTTTTTATTTCAATAAAAGTCTGATTACTTGCCAAATCTTCAGCCATAATCATAACTCTTTCATTACCATTAATTAAAAAATATCCACCAGTGTCTCTTGGATCAACATAATTTGCTATTAATTCTTCCTCAGACATACCGTGCAAATTACAAACATTTGATTTAACCATAACAGGGATTCTACCCAAGTCAACGGTTGCGCTTTCTGCCTGACCAGCATAATTAATCGTCATCTCTAATTTTATAGGAGCAGAATAAGTTAAATTTCTAAGTCTAGCTTCTGCTGGAGTAATAAGTTTTTTTGAACCGTCGGATTCAACAATATCTGGTTTACCAACAGAAATTTTTCCTAATTTAATTTCAAAATCATCATCTGGAATAGTTTTAGATAACTCGTCAACTATTTCTTGCATTTTGTTTTCAATAAAATCATTAAAAGAACGAATATTGGACTCAACTAAAGAATAATTTTTCAAATAATTTTTAATAAGAACATGTTCTTTATCCATTAAATAACCACCCTGTAATACACAGAATCCTCTCTATTTATTTCAATAATATCTCCTCTTGACATTTTTTCATCACCAAAAGCAGAATCATTAATTGATATTTTTGGCAACTGACTAAGACCTATATTGTACTTATGAAGAACATTCTCTGCTTCTTTAGCGTCAAGTTTTCTGTATTTGTGTTGTAATGTGTGCATTTGTTTGTCTTTGAGAATTTACTCTAAGGAAATAATAAAAAATTCCTTTAAAAATGTTTCGTTTGACATATTTACGTCTAATCCATTTCAAAAAAACATTTTTTGAAACAAATATGGCCTCGACGGGATTTGAACCCGCGACACTTGGATTAAAAGTCCAATGCTCTACCAAGCTGAGCTACGAGGCCATATAATTATTTGAATAATTAATATTTAAAAATGTAACGTTAAGAATTTCAATCGAATAATTCACAATTAAATCTCATCACTAAGACAAAACATTCTAGTTTTGATTTTCGCTTCTTTAAACAATTTTTTTGAAGCCTTAACACTATCGGTATCTGCATATTTGTCACAAGCATAAATTACCTCTTTTATTCCTGCTTGAATGATTATTTTAGCACATTCATTACATGGAAAAAGGGTAACATACATTTTACAACCGAATACATCTAGAGATGAATTCAATATGGCATTAGGCTCTGCATGAACAATATATGGATATTTAGTATCTAAATTATTTCCTTCTCTATTAAAAGAGAAACTAGAGTCCGAACAATAACGTGGAAATCCATTATAACCCAAACCAACGACCCTGTTTCTATTGTCCACAATACATGCTCCTACCTTTGTTGATGGATCTTTACTTTTTTTTGAGGCAGTATACGCAAAATTCATAAAATATTCGTCCCATGTCATAGGTGGAATTGCCATAATTATATCCGCATACAATTTATTAATTTTATTTTCAACCTCTTCATAAGAAGAATCGTTTATCAACATATATTTCGCTAATTTCATGCATTTACCTACCCCCTGACCAGTTACTTTTTCCCCAACTCCTAAATCCTTTTTATTAACCCTTAGAAACTCTTCAAATGTTTTAGGGTCACTTTCTCTATTTCTTCCGACCATTCTTTCAAAACGAGTCTTTTCGGGAGCATCAACTGCGACCAAGAAAAAATCCTTAAGTTTCTTCAACTCAACAACTTCCGCAGGATTTCTGATACCATCTACAACGACATTTCTATATTTTTGAGAATGAATTTTGTCAGAAACCATTTTTGCAAGAACAAACGCACCAATTTCTTCTCTTAAAGTATTTCCTAACTTCTGTAAATTTTCACGAGTTAATTCTATTTTTCGCTCTTTTGCAATTTGACGAAGTTCATCAGACAAAGAAAGATAGACAAATCCCTTATTTTTAAAAAAATCGGCAACAACTCCCTTTCCTGAAGCTATTGTCCCGGTTAAACCAATAATCATAGAAATGATAAACATTTGATGTTTTTAAAAAAATATAAACTCTATAATATATATTAAATAATTATAAATTACCCGAAACCACCTTTTCTACCTTACTAGAATATGCTTTGTCAACTTTCAAAACATGATCAACAAATCCTTCAATTTTTTGCTCGTGAGAAACAACAATTAATTGTTTAGCATTCATTTGTTCGAAAATATCTCTCATTTTATCTATTTGCTCTGATGCAAAACCATCTGTGGGCTCATCTAAAATTACAATATCTGTTGTTTTTATTTTAGATAAAATAGAATTTAATACCTGATTTAATGCTAGCCTATACGCCAAAGCAACAGCAGTTCTTTCCCCACCAGATAAAAATTCATAATCTATTTCATAATCCTGATTGATAATTATAGGAGTAAAATCCTCATCTAATTTTATAAATAATGGCTGTTCTACAAGGATATTAAACCAATTAGACAAAATATTTGAGAATTCTATTCTTATTTTAGCCAAAACGTTTTTTTCAGTTATTGTTATTAAAGGTAAAAACTTATCCTCTATCCAATCCTGTAAATTTCTTAATGTAATAATTTGTGCTCTCAAATTTTCCTTTGTTTCTATCTCTTTTGATAAATCATCTAATTGAGCTTTAATTAATTGTAATTCTTTATTCTTTTCAGCAAAACGAATATCAACAGCTCTTTGCTTTTGTAATAATTCGTTATATTTATCTTTTACTTTGGTATACTCAATTTTTATATTCTGAAAATTATCAAGTTCTTTTTGAAACATATTTATTGAATTTTCTAATTCTACTATTTCACTTGCCAATCTCTCCAAAATAAATATTTCACTTTTTATTTTTGTTTCTATATTTTTTTGATGTTCAAATTTTATTTTGTTTTGTTCTAAAATATTTTTATCTTTCTCATAATCAGCCACCAAGTCTCTTTCCCTATTCATCTCTTTAATAAGTTGATTTTTATTAAAAATTTTGGATTCTAACTCTCTATTTATCTCTTCTATTTCATATTTATTTTTTTTGGAAATTTTTTCTTTATGCTCTGGACTAACTTGCTGTAAACAAATAGGACAATTTTCCATAGACATTATTGTCTCTGTCATATGTAATGGTTTTTCTTTTTGACTTTCTAAAGACATAATTCTAGAATTAATCTCCAAATAAATATTTGTTTTTTCATCCAAAATAACTTTATGTTTTGTAATCAACATATTAAGAGAATTTAATTTTTCTTCAGAATAATCAATAGGGTCAATAATTTCCCGTCTCATTAATTCTATTTCCTTTTCAAAACGATTTTTCATTATTATTTTTTGTTCAAGTGTAGCCTTCTGGGTTTCATTTTCTGTAATTATTCTCTGATTCTCATCCATTTTTAGTTGAAAATCATTAAGTTGATCCTCAAGAAAATCTTTTTCAGTTTTAATTTTATTAGATTCTATTTCTAGATTATTCGTTTCTTTAGACAACTGTATTTTATTTTCCGCTTTAACCTGCAATTTTTCTTTAAGTAAATTCAATTCGCCAACCAAAACTTCTTTGATTTTTATTGTATCTTTTATTTTTTGCAAGAATATCTTTGAATTTTCTTGAACTTTTTTATATCTATCAATACCAAATATATGTCTTATTGTATCAAGTCTTATTTCTGGTCTTTCCAAAACAATTGATTTCATTTCTTCTTGCGGAGTATAAACAGTATACTTATACAACATATTAGCCTTCTTTGCAAATTCTTTTGGATAATTAAGAATCTCCATCACTTTATTCTTCATTTCTAAGGTAGACAACTCGTATACCTGTTCATCCATTGTTAATACATTATATTCTTGAGTTATAGAGCCAGTTTTACTTTTTTTTATTGTTCTTTCGAGACTTATTGTTTGGCCATCCACTTCGAAGAATATTTTTGCATACGCTTCATCTTCTCCCTGTCTTAAAAGAGATGAACCCTTTTGTCCAGGCTGTAATCCAAACAATGCAAATTGTATGCCTAAAAGAACAGATGTTTTCCCCGCACCAATTTCGCCAGTAAGCAAAGTTGAACCTACTGGAAAATCTACCTCTAAATCTTCATAACTTCTAATGTTTTTTAATATCAACTTTTTAATTATCATATTATATCCTGTATACCTAAGATGTTTTTTAATTCTGAAATTAATCTATCTTCAAAAACTGCACTTTTTTCGTCTTCATTTTTCTCTATAGCTAGTGAATTTAATAATTGAGGTAAATATTTGTTAAATTCATTTTGGTTTTCCTTATTATATTCTTTAAAAATTGTTTCTTCTATTTTGTCGATATTTTCAAAATTATTATCAATCAAATTTATTTCTGTGTCGTTCGTTTTTAATTGTGAAATATTTCTCAAATACGAATATGCTTCCTTTTTTTTAACAAATTCTTCTATCTTATCGAACTGAATATCTCCGCTCTTACCAATTTTAATATCTCCGAACAATTTTAATAAAACAATCTTATCCTTTAAATTATATTTATCCAAACTTGTAATAATTTCTTCCGTTGCAGTAAGGGCATTTTCTATTTCTGTCTCAATACTTACAACTTCTTTTGTTGGAATTTTTATATTTTTTGTAATTATTTTATCTGCAATTTCAGTTATCTGAAAACTCCCCATCTGTAAATCTGCTAATTCTTGAAAATTATTTGGGAATACTGGTCCTGGATAAACAAAATGTTGTCCACAATCTTCAATATGTGCCACCTGATGAATATGACCGAGTGCATAATAATTTGCCAAAGGTAAAGTTCTCTTATCAATAGATTCCATTCCAAAGGTTGCAACCTCATTTATTGTAGTATGTAACATAAAAATCGTAAATTGATTTACTGAATCAAAATAAACATTTTTCAAATCTTTTATTTCCATACCTGATTTTCTGCCAGGATAACCATAAATTGCAATATTTCCATGCATATACGGAATTAATTTAATACTTCCATCTTCTTGATATTCATAGTTTGTTACATTTTTACAAAATCCAGCTTTTTCTAGAACATCCAAAAACGTTTTGCCAGAAGAAGAAAAATCATGAGATCCAGCTATTAAATAAACAGGTATTCTAGCATCTGATATTTTTTTAAATTCTGCAAAGGTCTCTTTTAAAATTTCAATTGGTGGATAAGCAGAATCAAACAAATCACCAGATATTAAAACAAAATCTGGATTTTCTGCCAAAATAACCTCAACAACTTTCTGAAAACTTTGAAAATTTAAATCTTGAAGTTCTGGTTGCCTCCAGCCACCTAAATGACAATCAGCCAAATGTACAAATTTTACCATAATGACTAAAGGCTTAAATTATTTATAAGGACTATTATAAAACAAAACTATGCTTTCGGGGTAGATATTTGACTTTCATAATACTTATTTCTATATACATCACGATTAACTTTTTCTTTCGCAACTAAAGACATGACTTTTTTATTCAATTTATTAGGAAATTCGGATTCTCCACATAAACAAGAAGCAAACCTAGCAATTTCCTTAGAGATACAATTCCCAGGGAATTCAACACTTATGGGCTTTTTATTATTCAAACAAATAACCATCTTTTTACTATCTTTTATTTTAGCAAGAACTGGGATTTCTGCAATTTCTTCAATTTGTTCCAAATTATATTCATGTCTTGGAGAACGAATTTTATTTACTATAATTCCCTCCACTTGACATTTTTCTTCTTTAGCCATAGTCGCAGCTTTCAACGACGTCCTCAAAGTTACATTATCTGGAGTAGTAACGATAAATACTTTATCAGCAGCATTCAAAACTGGTTTTAATTCTTCATAACTTGGAGAAGAATCTAATATAATAAAATCGTATCTTTTTTTGTAATTAGCCAATATCTTTTTCAGTTTAGTAATATCAACTTTTCTTTCATAATCCATTGATGCCGGAACAATATCTATTCCAAACGCTTCATAAACAGAATTTGTCAATGGAACATCTTCTAAACAATTATGTAAAGTATAATCACTTATAACATTTAAGTAAAGTCCAACATTTGGTGCTGAAAAATTTGCATCTACCAAAAGAACTTTTTTCTTAAATTTATGAACAAGATTAGCCGCAACTTCCAAAGACATTGTGGTTTTGCCAACTCCACCTTTTACCGAAACAAATGCAATAATTTCACCCATATCAACCTCTAATCTAAAATATATAATTTAATATATAAATTTATCTTCCATAAAACTAAAGTAATATTAAAGCAAATGGAATCTCTTGAATATATTTCACACCTTCTTCATTGATAATTTTTATTTTTTTTGCATGTTCTACCGATTTTTTACCAACAATATAGAAAGTAGCATCTTCATAGGAACACATTTCAATAATTTCGTTTAGTCCATCCACGTCAACATTATCTCCGTCAAAAAATTTACCAGACAAATCCAATTGATGTTCTCCCTCTTCTAGTTTTTTACCAAAAATATCTTTATCACAAATAGCAACCACCCATCTATATGTTTTATGCACTTTAACCAAAAAGTCTTTTTCCATAATTATACAATTCAAATACTGATTATAAACTTTAGGATAACAAAATCTATAAACAAAAAAATCCTTGCTAATTTATGACAAATAAAACACAAAAAGCAATAGTTATACTAGGAATTGGTATGTTTTTAGTATTAACATTAATAGTAATGACATATTATGCAACAACAGAAAACTATATTTCCCCAATAACAACAAATGCGGTTTCTGCAGGTTCCGAAAGTTACAATGTAACATTCGCAATACTAATATTAGTAATAGTTATTCTAGGTCTAATACTTATAAAAATTAAGAAGAAATTAACGCTCAACTAAACTTTTTCATTTCTTTCCAAGCAATATCAAATAATTGTTGCAATGCTTGTGCGAAAAACTCTGTATTTAACCAAACACCCAAATCATATGTTGGATGAATCTCACTATCATTTAATAACATAAACATTACTTGTTCACCGTCAACAACGATAAATCTAGCGTTAATATTAGCAGCATTCCTTACTTCAGCGATTTTTACAAACTCAGCAGCAATTTTTTTATTAGATTCTTTTATTGGAGCAGCTATTTTAATAACAACTCCTCTTTTTTGTGCACGTTCTAAACTAGGTAATAACATTTCTAAATGTCTATTCAAACCTTCAGCTGTAGTTACAAAAGTAATACTTTTTTCAGCATCACGAATTAACATATCCAAATGATTGTAAATATTTTGTCTCCCCTTCAAAGAACCAGATAAATCCGTATGCTCAATGTATTTTATACCATCACTAAATAAAGAATTCAATTCACCTAGAACCTCATCTCCCTTCAATTTTTCTAATCTATCCGATTTATCATGAGCTTCAACAACCAAATTTTTCTTTACCCTTTCAATTACTTCTTCTGGCTTTAATGCAACGAATTTTATTGGTTTTCCAAGTTTCATTATTATGAAACCCTTTTTCTCTAAAGACTCCAATATATCGTAAGTTCTAGATCTTGGAACATCACTAATACTAGACAATTCACCAGCAGTAGACGTTCCTCTAGATAAAAGTGCAATCCAAACCTTAACCTCATACAAATTAAGATCGAATATCTTTCTAAGTCTACTTAAAAATTCCTCTTTTACTATCATAATCTGCTAAAATAAAAGAAGTATTTAAATGTTTCTTCCAAATAACGTCCCATACTAATGACAAATTATTTTTTATTAAATCCAAACTTATAATTTTGTGTTTTTATTTTCCCATCCTCGACAAAATCCAAATTATTAACAAAATCTGTTTTTATTTCAATCGCACCGACCCTATCTTTCACAAAATTCTCAAACCCATTTATTTTTTTATAAAATTCAGAATCTATAAATAGAACTATTTCATCTGACTTAATTAAACCAACATTTTTTCTAGCTGCTTGAATTTTTCTGGAAATTTCTCTAGAAAATCCTTCTTTTTCTAATTCATCCGTCAAATTAAAATCTAATTCAACGGAAATATCACCTTGAGAAGCAATAACCGACTTTACATTTAATTCTTGTTTAATTAATTCTATTGATTCTTCCGAAAATTTTGAATTTGATGTGATTTTTGCAACAGAGAGAGGCCACTTTAATCCAACTTGATTTTGATCTCTTAATTTTAATCCCACAGAAACAACCTCTCGTACAATATTCATTTCATTTAGCAATTCCTCAGAATAATTATCGAATTTAGGCCATGTTTCCAAATGAACAGAAACAGAATTATCATAAATTGTTTGATAAATTTTTTCTGAAATAAATGGAATTATTGGAGCAGAAATTTTACTAAATTTATCTAAAACAAATCTCAATATTTTTACAACATTTGTATCACCATCATTAAATCTATCACGACACAATCTAACATACCACGTAGACAAATCATCAACAAATGTTCTAATTTCAGCACATGCTTTAATTGTATTATATTCCATAAAATATTTTGTTACATTTTGTCCCAACTCGTTAATTCTAGAAATTATCCATTTATCTATAATTACTTCTGGCGTAGGAACTTCTAATTCTCCAACGACCTTATAATCTTCATAAAATTTACAAACATTGTATAACAGTAATAAAATTTTCTTATAGACATCCTCAACACCCTTATCTGCAAAATTCATGTTTTCTGCATTCATAACAGGACTAGACATTAAATAAAATCGCAAGGCGTCTGACCCAAATTTGTCTATCAAAATCATTGGATCTGTATAATTCTTTTTTGATTTACTCATTTTTTGACCATCTTCAGCGAGAATATTTCCAGTTGTAACATAATTTTCTACCGGTATACCATCAAATAATATTGCAGATAAAACATTCATATAATAAAACCAAGCTCGTGTTTGTCCAATATATTCAGCCGTAAATTGAGCAGGGAAGTTTTTTTCAAAATATTCTTTATTCTCAAATGGATAATGAAATTGAGCAAACGGCATAGAACCAGATTCAAACCAACAATCAATTACTTCAGGAATTCTTCTAAATTCCTTTCCATCTTTTTCTAAAATAATTTTATCTAAAAAATCCTTATGTAAATCAATATCGCCTTTAGGTAAATTTTTCGCATATTTCTTTAATTCCTCAATACTACCAATAACAATTCTTTCTTTATTTGAATTCTCCCAAATCGGAATCGCCGACGCCCAATAACGATTTCTAGTAATATTCCAATCTGGTGCAGTTTCTAAACTATACCTGACACGACCCTCTTTTAAAAAATCTGGATACCAATTTAACTTCTGATTTAATTCCAATAATTTGGGTTTTATTTTTTGTATATCAACAAACCAAGCAGGTAATGCTCTGTAAATTAATTTTGTATCACACCTATAACAAAAAGGATATTCATGCTCCATTTTTCTAACCAAAACAACCAAACCTTTTGATTTCAAATATTCAATAATCTTCAGATTTGAATCATGAACATATTCACCAGCAAAATCCTTTACCAACTGTGTAAAATTTCCCTTTTCATCTACAGAATTAACGGTTGGAATTTTGTATTTAAAACAAACGGCATAGTCATCTTCACCAAAATTCGGAGCAGTATGAACAATTCCAGTGCCATCAATATCACTAACAAAATCTCCTAAAATAATTTGAAAAGCATTTTTTGTATTTTTAAAATAATCAAACAAAGGTTTATACTTTTTACCTTCTAATTCCCTTCCCTTTACAACTTTTAAAATATCATATGCATTTTCATTCTCCCAAAATTGCTTAATTAAGCTTTTACATAATAAATAAACCGTCCCATCAGCCTTATCTTTTATATAAGAATATTCTAAATTTGGATTAACGGCTAAAGCCAAATTAGAAGGCAAAGTCCATGGAGTTGTTGTCCATGCAATTGCACAAACAGAACAATTGTCTATTTTTTCTTCTAAAACAAATCTCACAACAGCAGTAGAATCTTTAACAATTCTATAAGAATTATCCATTGCTATTTCGGATTTAGATAATGGAGTTGAACATCTTGGACAATACATTAATATTTTTTCCCCTTCATAGATATACTGTTTCTCCCACAGTTGTTTAAATGCCCACCAAACACTTTCTATGTAAGAATTGTCCATAGTCTTATAACAATGATCCATATCAACCCAACGTCCTATTCTATTGATTACTTTTTTCCATTCATCGGTATACCCAAGAACTTTACTTCTACAAAAATCGTTAAATTGCTTAACACCCATCTTTTCAATTTCGTCCTTTGAATTAATTCCTAAACTTTTTTCGGCAATATTCTCAATTGGTAGACCATGACAATCCCAACCCCAAATACGATTAACATACCTATTATTCATGGTCCAAAACCTTCCAAACAAATCTTTAGCAACAGAGCCTAAAATATGACCATTATGTGGAGTTCCTGTTGCAAATGGAGGACCATCATAAAAAACGTACGGCTTACAATCTTTAGTCCTTTCTAAAGAAGCCTCAAAAATCTTATTTGTATTCCAAAACTTTAAAATTTCTAATTCGTGTTCACTAATTTCCATAGAATATACTATAATTTTATCCTTTTAAGGTTTATGAAACGCTCCCGGAAGGACTCGGACCTTCGACATCACGGTTAACAGCCGTGCGCTCTACCGACTGAGCTACGAGAGCAATTATAAGTCTATAATAAAAACATTATTTAAATCTTATGTTAAATCCTTTTTAGGATCCTTTAATCCAAGATCCTCGATATCTGTTGTTTTAAAAGTTCTATTTTGCCTTTCTAAATAAGAAAAAACTGTTCCATGTTTTGTTCCATGAATTAACGTTTTAATCGCTTGAGTTGTAGTATCTAAATGCAAATCATCAACAATAATTGCAACCGTATTATCTTTTATAACTAGAACAGCTCCTGTTAAATTTTCAATTGCCTTTTTAACTCGACCTTCACGACCAATAATTCTTGCTCGCACATCTTTCAAATTATTTCTGTTTGTGTTATCTTTAATATCAATAAATTTTAGTAAAAAACCATCATTCTTCAATAGAATTGCATCTTCACTGTCAAATCCAAAATCAATTGCAGTAACTATTTCTTCGGCCAAAAATTCGCTTTCAACACTTCCAGTAACAATTACATAATCACTACCAAACGAAAAATGTACTTTAATTTTATTTTCAATTAAAGGAACCGCCTGTTTAATCTTTCTAATATTTTTCACCCCTATTCGTCTTGTCATTAGAATTCTTCGGAACTTGTTTGTAAGTATCCTAGTTCTTTTAGTTTTCGAGCTTCATTTGGAGTATACTTATACTCAACATCCCCTTTATCATCATCAAATTCCCAAGGTTCTATTAAAATAATATCATCTTCTCTTAACCAAAGACCACGCTTTTTACTTCCAGGAACTCTACAATTTCTTGTTTTACCATCCATACATGAAACGAACATTCTTGAATTCCCAAGTCTTTGTGATATAACTCCAATTATTTGTTTACCTCTCGGTAACCTAACTCTTACTATTCCATTTTCTGTTTCAGTATTATTTGAACCATTTTGTCTAGACTTATCCTTGAAATTTTTCGCCATGGAATGAAATATATTTTTTAGTTTATAATTGTTTCCAACTACATATATTGTGTTAATTTTTGTTGTTTGCCATATTCTTTTAACAACCATGATTTTTCTTTTATTGTATCAACAGATATTCCTAGTTTCTTTTCAATTTCAATAAGAGCATCATCAATTGTCTGAAATATTTGTGGTATACTATTTATTGCTCTTCGGGCAGTTTCTCTAACAATTCCAACTCCCAACGGAGCGTAATATTCTGACGTTATTCTCCTAAGAACAAAAACACTTGCCTGACGTTTCTCTTTTTCTAAATATTCTGTTACAGGAAGTCGCATTGCATAATATCCACCAGTAATATTTGATGCATATGTTTTTCTTCCATTAAATCCTTCATAATCATGACCAAATGTTAATTGAAATTTATCTCCATAAAGACTCTCGCCTTCCCACGCCTCAATAGCATCAAAAGAAAAAGTCCCAGGTAAAAGTAAAAATTCTATATAATTTCCTAAATAATTCCCACCGAAAAGCATTATTTCAGAAATTTCTCTATAATATCTAATTTTTTCCAACAATTGTTTAGATACATTATCATCCACAGCAGTTATACTCCAACGCGTTGGAACCATCCGTCTGGCCGTTTTACGTCCAAGTAAACCAACAGACAAAATTTTCTGTAAATGATCCACATTCAAATTTGAATTATATAATTCTTCGATTGCTGTATTAGCCCTACAGTCTGTATCATTAACTATATAGTCCACTTTTTTTAAGACTTTTACATTTTCCTGTAAACTTACTCTTTCAATTGGAGCTGGATTAATCATTGGTTTGAAAACCGAAGATGTAGTCAAATTGACAATTGGTTTTCTCTTAAGAAAGAATTCGGTCGAAGTTGGTTTGTCTGTCATTGCGAGTTCATTAGTTATTAAACGAATTTTATCAGGAATTTTAACATTTGTAGTTGACTGACCATAAATCAATTGACTTCTAAGTCTTAAAATATTGGCAATAGAAAGATTAGCTTTTGACCATTGTTCTGCATAATTAAAATCAGAATGTTTTGTTTCATAATTTGTTGGAGCCAAAATCCCAGTTCCAACATTAGGATATCCAACTCTACCAACAAAAACTTCCGGGGGAGATGGCCCAGCAAAATGAGTTGTAATTTTGGGAACTGTAGAAGCGAATTGCTTTAATATTTTACATGGTTTTCCACATAATCCTTTCCCCTTACATCTAACACATAAATTCTCCATATAAATATAACAAATTAGACTTTTTTATTGATTTCGTAATTCTAATGAAACCTTATTTGTATAAAACATATTTTGCTTCTTCAATTATTTTGAAAATTCTATTTCTATTAATTTTTGTATTATTTACTAACCAATCAATATCTTTTTCTAATAAATCGTTAACAACAATCAAATTAACTGAAAAAAAATTCTCAAATTCATGTTTTTTTATTGAGGTTAAAATAGTAATCGGGTAAATTCTTTTATTTTCCACCAATCGCAATAAACTTTCATTTTGTGGGTAATTCCAACTAGTTACTTTTAGTCCAACACCCGAAGCATAATTAATTGCATCAGATGAACATTTTGTATTTGTAACCAACCACGGCAAATCAAAATTATAATTGTTTAAATCAAGAAATCGTGCATAAGTATACATCGCAGGATGCAAACTTGTAGAAGTACCTGATTGGTTATGATACTTACACTCTATCATATACTTTTTATTTTTTGATGCTACAATATCTATTTCATGAATAATTTTTTTCCCTTTCAATTTTTGTCCAACTTCAGTAGAATATCCATAAAAATTTAATACTCTAGCAAAAAACATTTCAAATGGAAATCCAGAAGGACCAAGAGACATAATAGCTTTTTTTAAATTATATCTTTGAGAAACACCTGGCTCTTTTTTTAGATAAGTTAATAAAAATTTCAAAACTTCATCAGTGGTAATCCCATCATGATATATTTCCTTAACAGCCCGAACAGAATCACGTGCTAATTTGTCTGATGCCCCGGCCTCTTTTATTGTATAATAGATCTTCTTAGAATTAAATGGTTCAACATCACCTGACGCTTTAATAATATTCATTAAATAAAAAGAATCTTTAAAGTTATAAATATAATGATTACAAACATTTTTATATTTTATTTAAGATTTGCTTTTATGAATTTAGATAATTTCAATATCGGAGACTTAGTTGAACTTAAGACAAAGGAAAGAACATGGAAAGGATACTTATTAGAATCATATGACTACGAAATTTTTCTACTAAAATTAGAAAACGGTTACAATATTGGATTAAGAAAAGAAGAAATTCTTTCTGGAGAGTTAATTAAAAAAAATATACAACCTGAAAAGAAAAAAGAAGTTTTTGAGAAAAACAAAAATCTCAAAAATGTTCTTGTAATAATCACCGGAGGAACAATTTCTTCTAGATTAGATCCAAAAACTGGTGGAGTAATTTCTACAGATGCAGAAGAATTATTGAATATGGCTCCAGAGATAAAAAATATTTGTAATATTGTAAAAATTGAAAAACCATTTATGAAATGGTCAGAAGATATGTCTTCATCCGACTGGGAAAAATTAGCAGAAGTATGTGGTAAATATTTAAATGACGAAAAAATTGATGGTATAATTATAACACATGGAACTGATTTTTTACATTATACAGCATCCGCGCTTTCATTTTTTATAAAAAATTTAAACAAACCAATAGCTTTGACATGTTCTCAAAGATCCATTGATAGAGGAAGTACAGATGCCCACCTAAATTTAATTTGTGCCGCAAAATACGCAGTAAATGATATAGCCGAAATTGCATTAATTTCACACGAAGATTTAAACGACAAAACATGCCTAGCTCTCCCAGCAACCAAAGTACGGAAAATGCACACTTCTAGAAGAGATACATTCAAAGCAATAAATGACTCTCCTATTGCAAGAATATCTGAAAAAACATTTGAAATCTTAAAAGATTTTGAACCAAGAGACAACAGAAAAGAAGTAAAAATTGATTCTAAATTCAATGATAAAGTTGCAGTAATAAAAATTGTGCCAGGACAAGATCCAAGTATACTTGATTATTATCAAGAAAATGGATATAAAGGAATTATATTAGAAGTAACAGGAATAGGACAAGTCCCAGGAAAAGACGGAAAATATAATTGGTTACCTAAACTAAAGAAATTATCTGAAAGTGGAACTTGTATTTTCGCTGTAGCTCAAACAATAAATGGAAGACTAAATCCGAACGTATACTCAAAAGGACGAGAAATTGAAAAAACGGGAGTCATATATCTAGAAGACATGTTATCAGAAACAGCATTTGTAAAATTAGGTTGGATATTAGGACATAAGGCATGGTATTACGATCCAGCTAAAATAAAGGAAAAAATGTTAGAAAATATATCTCATGAGTTCAATACTAAAATTGGCTTCTAATTATATAAATCTTTTTAATAATAATAAGTATATTTGAATTATGAATGAAAAATTTGAAGAATTTATATTGAATTTTTTTAGAAAGTTAAAGTGCGAAATAGCTGACAATCAAATAGGATATGTAATAACAAAAATTCCCAAGAGTTTTCTTGATTTAATCGGAAAAGCTGAACCACTAAAAATAAGTTTTACAAATCAACCAGAATATGAATTAATTAATTCTGACTCTCAAATAACAAAAGCAATTGAAAAATATCTTGATAATGCAGGCAAAACAACGTTGTTAAAGATAGATTTTGAAACAAACCCTGAAGATGAAATAAAAAATTTTCTAAACCTAAACAAGTGTGAAATAGATAATATAGAAAAAAAACACAAAAATAATTACTTTGCTCGTTTCAGCTTTTTATCAATATTTAATTATTTAAATGAACGAGAACAGACACTAAATGAAATTTATGTATACAATGGAAAAGTTGTTAACGGAGATTTGTCCGGGTATAAAGTAATTGAAGGAATTAATACTGAAGCACAAACAACAAATATTAAAGAATTTTATGAAATTGCAAAAGAAAAATTAAAATCTCTACTTGATAATAAGACGTCAGAAATAGGTGATTTTCTTTCAAAAGAACTCGCAACAGAAACACAAAGAATAACTGATTATTACAATATTAGACTTTCAGAATTGGGAGGGGATTTAACAAAACAAATACAAAAAATAAATGAGTTAGAAGTTGAAATGCGTACAACTGAATCAGAAAAGGAAAAAATAGAATTAAAATCAAAAATAGAAAAATTAAGAAAAGGACTTATTAAAATAGGAGATGATGATGCCAAAAACAGAATTTTAAAAGAAAAGGAATT
>Ga0172378_10000974_pt1 | contig 25898 bp, 18 predicted proteins | sample GrowelOW332metaG_FD_119755 | JGI IMG/M metagenome (GOLD analysis project Ga0172378, IMG submission 119755) | Groundwater microbial communities from an aquifer near a municipal landfill in Southern Ontario, Canada - Pumphouse #3_1 metaG | ecosystem: Environmental > Aquatic > Deep subsurface >... | reverse complement strand
TTGACCTATAGAGAAGTTACATTGCTCGATTTTGGCTCTGAATGTTTTGAATCTCTCAAACCACCAGCATTTATCGCAGATTAGAGCATGTTGCACCACGCAAATTGACCCATAGGTCAAATTTTCATCACTCTTATATATATTTTCCTTTTTTATTTTTTTAACTCCAAACATGCGCATTTTAGACTATTATTTTTACCAAATATATTTTTGGAAAATAGTATTTCTATCTCTTCGCCAAACGGGAGACACTTGTTTTTGAGATTGATCCTGAAATTAACCTACACACACAAATTTGCACTTGATCCATTTTTATCAGAAGGCAACAATCCCTACATTTCACAAAAAAGGCCCTAAACTTGCGTTCAGGGCCTTTAAAATATATTCTGAAGAATTACTTTTTGTTCTCGCAGATTTGAGCGTCAATAACGGCAATCATTGTCATGTTGACGATATCGCGAACTGAGCTTTCTATATCCAATACATGAACTGGCTTCTTCAATCCCATTTGAACAGGACCAACGTTCTCTGACATTCCGATCTCAAGCATCATCTTGTAAGCGATGTTTCCTGAGTTCAAGTTAGGGAAGATCAAAGTATTCACATCCTTACCGTCGATCTTGCTGAATGGGAACTTCTCGTGACGAAGGTTTTTGTTCAATGCGAAGTTGATCTGCATTTCACCATCAACAAGCATATCAGGACAATCCTTATGAAGAGTCTCAACTGCCTCGTGAACTGTACATGGGCTGCCTGTTGTATCAGCGCCAAAGTTAGAGTAAGAAACCATAGCCATAACTGGAGTATCAGTGAAGAGCTTAACCGACTGGTTGGTCAGTTTAGCGATCTCAACCAAAGCCTCAGCAGACGGACGGTTGTTTACTAATGTATCAGCAAAGAAGTAAGTTCCTTTTCTTGTGTTTACGATATTCATGGCTGCGATACGGTTAACACCTTCGCGAGTTCCGATGATATCTAATGCTGGCTTGATAGCGTCAGTATATTTAGTGTAAACCCCAGTAATCATTGCATCAGCATCACCAGTCTCAACCATCATTGTACCGAAGTAGCTGCGGTCGTACATCTTCTCGTTAGACTCTGAGTAAGAGTAACCCTTACGACACAATTTCTCGGAAATGTACTTAGCATAACGGTTGCGACGAGCCTCTTCACGATCGTGACGAAGGTTAACGATTTCGATACCTGAGATATCAATATTGTTATCAGCAGCAATCTTAGTGATACGCTCTTCGTTTCCTAACAAAACAGGAATACAGATACCCTCTCTCTTAGTGATAGAAGCAGCTGTCAACATGTTAACGTTGTTGCCCTCTGTGAAGACAACACGTTTAGGATTTGACTTAGCCTTTTCTGTCAAGCTATTGATGAGTTTGTTATCCTTACCCATTCTCTTACGAAGCTGCTCACAGTAAGCGTTCCAGTCTGTGATAGGACGACGAGCAACGCCAGACTCCATAGCTGCCTTAGCAACTGCAGGAGCAACAGTCTCCAACAAACGTGGATCGAAAGCTGTAGGGATAATATATTCGCGACCAAAAGTCATTCTCTTTCCGTTGTAAGCCAAACGAACTGCTTCAGGAACTGGTTGCTTAGCCAAATCAGCCAAAGCAAGAACAGCAGCCAATTTCATCTCCTCATTAATAGCAGAAGATCTTGTATCCAAAGCACCGCGGAAGATATAAGGGAATCCTAACACGTTGTTGATCTGGTTAGGATAATCTGAACGTCCGGTTGCAAAGATGATATCAGGACGAGATGCCATAGCATCATCGTATGAAATCTCAGGATTTGGATTAGCCAATGCAAATACGACTGGGTTTTTTGCCATTGTTTGAACCATCTCCTTTGTAAGAACACCACCAACTGAAAGACCTAAGAATACATCCGCATCCTTAACAGCCTCAGCCAAAGTGTTGATATTTCTTGAAGTAGCGAACGGTTTCTTTCTGTCGTTCAAGTCTGTACGTCTTGTACTGACAACTCCCTTAGAGTCGCACATTACAATGTTCTCGATTCTTGCACCCAAAGCCATGTACAAACGAGTACAAGAGTTTGCAGCAGCACCTGCTCCGTTTACTACGATTTTAGCGTCTTCAACTTTCTTGCCTACAAGTTCCAAAGCGTTCTTCAAACCTGCAGCTGTGATGATAGCTGTTCCATGTTGGTCGTCGTGCATCAAAGGAATATCCAACTCCTTCTTCAAACGATCCTCGATTTCGAAACATTGAGGAGCTTTGATATCCTCCAAGTTAATACCACCAAATGTAGGGGCAATAGCCTTAACTGTCTGGCAGAACTTGTCAATATCCTTTTCATCAACCTCGATATCAAACACATCGATATCAGCGAAAATCTTAAAAAGCAATCCTTTTCCTTCCATTACTGGCTTTCCAGATAATGCACCGATATCACCTAATCCAAGAACAGCAGTTCCATTGGAGATTACAGCCACCAAATTTCCCTTCGCAGTGTAATCGTATGCCAATTGTTGGTCTTTTTCAATAGCAAGACATGGTTCAGCCACACCTGGTGAATATGCCAAGGCCAAGTCCATCTGAGTTGCCGTTGGTTTGGTTGGTACAACCTGAATTTTTCCAGGTCTACCTTCAGCGTGATACCTTAACGCTTCGGATTTCTTTTCTTCGCTCATTTTTTTTGTTTTCTTAAAATTATTTAAATTCCTAATTCGTCATTTCTTGTGTAGGTCCGAAAACAGAACCCTATAGAACATTTTTTGTTTTTTATAAACAACCTCAAGCCGTCTGTTATTGCGAGTTAAAAAATACTGCTGAAAAGCATAATGATTTCATTACTCAAGTCGTTTTGAGATTTTGGAAAACAAAATTAATACTTTTTTTGTCAATCTTCTTTTCATTTCGTAATGTTTTTTTATCATAATGAGAAAAATTCGTTCTTCTTCTATTTCAGAACTTTACTTTTTCACCTTTTTCCCGATGTGATTTTAAAATTGACCCATAAAAATTATCTTTGCATATCTGTCATTTCCCAATTTCGAAACCTAGGTTTTGAAGTTCAAGAATGACCCTATTCTAATACAGAAAGTTATGCAACCTTTAGCAGAAAGGATGCGTCCACAGACGCTCGACGATTATATAGGACAGAAACATCTGGTGGGCGAACATTCCATACTCAGACGAATGCTCGACTCCGGACATATCTCCTCCTTCATTCTTTGGGGACCTCCAGGAGTAGGAAAAACCACGCTTGCCAACATCATTGCCAAGAAGTTGGAACGTTCGTTTTACACCCTCAGCGCCATAAGTGCTGGCGTGAAGGAGGTACGGGATGTGATAGAAAAGGCCAAAAGCACACGTTTTTTCAACACACCGCCCCCTATCCTATTCATCGACGAGATCCATCGATTCACGAAAGCTCAGCAGGACTCTTTGTTGGGAGCCGTGGAGCAAGGTGTGGTAACGCTAATCGGTGCCACCACGGAGAATCCATCGTTCGAAGTCATCACTCCGCTTTTATCCAGGTGTCAGGTGTATGTGCTGAAATCATTGAGTAAAGATGATTTGCTCGAATTGGCCAATCATGTCATCAAAAACGACTTTGAACTGAAGAAACGCGAGATTTTCTTGGACGAAACAGAGGCTCTGCTCCGTTTTTCAGGAGGTGACGCTAGAAAACTGCTCAACATCCTCGAGTTGGTCATCAATGCAGAAGAAGAGGGCAAACCCGTTCACTTCACCAACGACAAAGTGGTGGAGCGCCTACAACAAAATCCAAACGCATACGATAAGAACGGCGAGATGCATTACGACATCATCTCGGCCTTCATCAAATCCATACGGGGCAGTGACCCTGATGCCGCCATCTACTGGTTGGCAAGGATGGTTGCCGGAGGTGAGGATCCGAAGTTCATCGCCAGAAGATTGCTCATCTCGGCCGCTGAAGATATCGGACTAGCTAACCCGAATGCGCTTCTTCTTGCCAATGCATGTTTCGACGCATTACAAAAAATAGGTTGGCCTGAAGGTAGAATCATATTGGCCGAGACCACTATCTATTTAGCCACAAGTGCGAAGAGCAACTCTGCCTACATGGCCATCGGAAAGGCATTAGATTTAGTACAGAAGACGGGCGATCTATCCGTACCGCTACATTTGAGAAACGCTCCAACAAAGCTCATGAAAGAGCTCGACTACGGCAAAGAGTACAAGTATGCGCACGATTATGATGGTCATTTCGTAAAGCAAGACTACATGCCGAAAGAGATTCAAGGCAAACGTCTATGGGAGGCTCAGCCTAATGCTGCAGAGGCCAAATTGGATGAAAGTATGAAGAGGCTTTGGGGAGAAAAAAAATAGAAAACAAAAAAGGGTACGAGAATCATCTCGCACCCTTTTTTTATTACCTAAAAACCTTATAATCATTCATCTTAATCTAGAATCTTCAAGACCTCATACCAGATTTCTCCGTTATAAACAACGGCCTTGTATTGAACACCATCAACGATGTAATAAGTATTACCATCAATCTCCAGCTTCTCATATCCTTCAGGGATACTCTCAACAATTGCTCCTACAGGAGGCATTACTACCTCATACTCATTGGTTGGAGTCATTGTATAGAATACACCATAATAATAGTAATATCTAACATTGTGTAACCAAACCACACGTGGAGTAGGAATCGTTGCCACTCTGATACCTATAGGAGGACGAGAAACTATGTAATGGTCATTGGCATGACGATAAAACACTCCGTGTTTGTAATAGAAATCATCATTGTGATGTTTTATGAACTGAGCTTTTTTAACTGCTTTATGTTTTGAAACAGTAGCTCCTCTTGCTGGTAACTTCCTGTAATTTTCGCTTGGAGAAACTCTATCTGCCTTTAAATTTTTATTATTGGTACCTGTCTGCACTTGACCTCTTGTCTCTAATGTTGCAGCAGATGTACGTGTTGTGGTGGTAGTTGCTCTACCACTTCTTACAGCAGATTCATTCGTTGTACGACTTCTATTCGATGTCCTTGTTTCAGAAGAAGAACGAGAATTACTTGAACTACCTCTGCTATTACTTTCAGAAGTTCTTGCGCCGCCAGATCTTGAACTTGAAGTACGCTGAGCCTGAACCTCTAAAGTAGAGAACAATAATGCTGCTCCGAACATTACCATCCATAATATTTTGTTAATCGTTGTTTTCATAATCGTAAAATTTATAGAAATGAAATTCAAACTGTTTCTCATTTCTTTCGTTTGACTTTATACAAATTAATAAACAAAAAACGAATTACGCAACAAAGCATTGCCATATGTAACTTTTTTGTCTACCAATGTTCAAAAGAAATAGACAAATTCACCATACATAGTCTATGGAAACCTAAATTTCACCCCCCAAAATGGTCTATATCTCTCTTTTAAGAAAAAAAACGACCGATTGATTAGTCAAACATCAAAAACAAATTTCTACAAATCAAACTGATTTCCAAACCACAAATCATACGATTATAGAGAACCTTCTGTCCGCGCTGAAAAAATGACTCGAGAGGCATTTCGTTTCAAAAAAAATCCAATAAACACAAACACAAATTCACTTGATTCTCTTTTCTGAAAAAAGCAAATAAGGGATGCTCGCAAGAGCACCCTTACCTGTAGCTTATCACAGTATTAATCCTATTAATAATCGATCAAAATCAGTTGTAAGCACTTTCTCCATGTTCGTAGATATCCAATCCCTCTTCCTCAATTCTAGCAGGAACTCTCAATCCATGAACCTTGTTCAGAACTGTGAAAATAACGAAACCAGAACCAGCAGCCCATGCTCCTACTGTTACTGCGCCAAGCAATTGAATACCTAACATATGGAAACCACCACCGTAAAGAAGTCCGCCATCAACTGCGAATACACCTGTCAACAAAGTTCCAAGAAAACCGCAGACACCATGTACGGAAGATGCACCAACTGGGTCATCTATCTTCAAAACTTTATCAATAAATTCAACTGAGAAGATCATCACCGTACCACAGATAAGACCGATCATGGCTGCACCAACTGGGCTTACTGCATCACAACCTGCAGTTACACCAACAAAGCCTGCAAGGATTCCGTTCAATGTCAAAGACAAAGATGGTTTTCCGTATTTTAACCAAGACACTGTAATTGCAGCAATACCACCCAAACAAGCGGCAATATTTGTTGTCAAAAACACATGAGAGATAGCAATTGCATTCTCAGAACCTTCGGCTGCCAATTGAGAACCAGGGTTGAAACCGAACCATCCTAACCAAAGGATGAATACACCCAAAGCAGCAATTGTCAAGTTATGTCCTGGAATAGCTCTTGACTTACCGTCTTTTCCATATTTCCCTACACGTGGGCCGAGGATGGCAGCACCAATCAAGGCTATCCAACCACCAACGGAGTGAACAATAGTAGAACCAGCGAAATCATGGAATCCAAGTTGGCTTAGCCAACCACCACCCCAAGTCCAGTGACCCGAAATTGGATATACGATTGCGGTAATGATAATCGAGTAAGTGATATACATAGAGAACTTGGTTCTTTCAGCCATTGCACCAGAAACAATCGTAGCAGCAGTAGCACAGAAAACCGTTTGGAAAATCAAAAACGCCTCTGTTGGAATATTAGATGATGCGTAAAAATCTGTAGAGAAAAGATTCGGCATTCCCATGAAATCACCAGCACCAAACATGATACCGAAGCCTACGAACCAGAAGAGCACTGTTCCTATAAGAAAATCCACAAAGTTCTTCATCAAAATGTTAGCCGTATTTTTGGTTCTTGTAAAACCTGCCTCAACCAAGGCAAATCCTGGTTGCATCCAAAAAACCAGCATTGCTGCAAGCAACACCCAAACTGTATCCAAAGAGGAGATGGAGCTAGTCTCAGTAGCTGACTTTGCAGCTACACTATCTTGAGCGAACGCTGAACCTGCAAACAGCAGACCAGTAAACCCCAACCATAATCTTTTTCCCATTATATATCTAATAATTCTGTCCATAATTTTATATTTTTAATTCGTAAAAAGTTCTGATCACTTAATATCCACACTCTAGTTCTCCTGCTCAGCATTGTAAAGAGAAGCATCACCACGATCGCCGGTACGGATTCGGATAGCATCCTCTATTGGGATGACAAATATTCTACCATCGCCGATTTCACCTGTATAAGCAGCCTTCTTAACGGCATCAATGGTCTTTTCTACGTTCTTGTCTCGAACTACGATTGATATCAAGATTCTTTCTATGTAACTGGTATCATAAACAACACCACGATAAATTCTACCCTGACGAGCCTTACCTACGCCTCTTACATCATAATAAGAGAACCACTCGATATCGGCTTCGAGCAACGCATCTTTCACGTCCTCGAATTTTGTCTTTCTGATAATTGCTTCAATTTTTTTCATCTCCGTATAATTTAAATCATTTACTATTTTTCACTATCCTAGACTCTATAGGATAAATTATAAACTCAAGCCAAAAATCATATAGATGCTCTCCGTATATGGGTTCAACACAACTTGTGAGAATACTGGCAAAGAAAACTCGTCGGTCACCTTTATAACTTTAGATCCCTTTATCGAAATATTGACCACGTTCAAGTTGTCAGAATACATACCTTTTGCAGGAGTCAAACCAAGCGCGAAGGCTAATTCAACATCTCCGGCTGTTACAGGATAACCTAGTTCGATGTAGGTTGAATAACGTTCCTCGTCCTCCTCATCCAAATCGTTCAAGAAGTTTGTGTTGACAGCTATGGATAATGGGAATTTCTCAGTTACAGAAGCGAAATCGAAACCAACCGTTGCTTCCATTATATGAGCCTTACTTTCGAAATATTTGGGAGCGACAGTATCAACATAAGGACCGAAGTAATCGGTAACGCAAGCAGAGAAACCTCCGATTTCGTAACCCAATGTGAAATCTGCCTCATTGATCATATTTTTGAAATCAGATGAGCCCCAAGCACCCAAAGAAAAACCTGCGTATGAGATTCCTACAGCGGGTTGAAAACTTGCACCTGTTACACGAGATCCACGCCAAACATATGAGCTAACCAAATCTGCACCTGCAGAAAACTCAACTTTTGCACCTGTTGTATCCGCCTCTCCTGCGAACATTGCTGTCGGCAACAACATCATCATTGCCATCGCTAATACTTTAATTCTTTTCATAACCTAAAATTTTTAGATTTTACAATTCAATATTTATATCAAAAAGAAATAATAAACATAAATATCAAATCATTTTTGTTTGATTTTTTTATTATTTACTATCTTTTTGATACAACAAAGATAGATTTACAAGACAAAAACACAAAGTGAATTTTTCATTATATAGAACCAATACTTCTCAAACTTACATATTGATAGATTTCTAATTATTTTACCTCGAATCCAACACAAAAAAGCGTATTTTAAAATCAATCATAAACGCAGATATATACATATTTCAATTCACAAACAGATAATATAGATACAAAAACAGATAATTTTAAATTATTTTGACATTAAATACAAGTATACAAATGACATTTTGACACTTCATTAAAATCAAAAAAGGCCACCATTCCTCACAACGACATTTTCGACCAACCTTCTTTACTGAAAGTTCAAATAAGGCTTTTAGAAAACATGAAATCTGTTCAATAACATATCGTTAACCAAACAATCAATTTTATTTTTTATTAAATTAGCAAGGGTATACCCCCAAAAAAAACGGACTTTTTCAGTAGCACTAAGCATTCAATAACTAAAAACATAAAATCATGAACTATTATTTCATTTTGGTTCCTCTAGCTTCCATCCTAGCTTTAGGATTTGCATACTTCTTCTTTAAGAAGATGATGCAAGAGGATGAAGGCAATCCTAAAATGAGGGAAATTGCGCAATATGTAAGAGAGGGAGCCATGGCTTACCTAAAGCAACAGTATAAAGTCGTAGGAATCGTATTCATCATCTTAGCAGCTATATTCGCTATCATGGCTATACATGGTCTGCAAAACGGATGGGTACCTTTCGCCTTTCTCACCGGAGGTTTCTTTTCCGGCTTAGCAGGTTTCTTTGGAATGAAGACTGCCACTTATGCCTCCGCAAGAACCGCCAACGCGGCAAAAAACTCCTTAAACAAAGGATTGCGCGTTGCGTTCCGTTCGGGAGCTGTAATGGGTCTGACAGTTGTAGGACTTGCACTGCTTGATATTGCACTTTGGTATCTCATCCTGGATTATTTCGTTCCGGATTCCGAGACTAAGCTGACCTACATCACTACCACGATGCTGACATTCGGTATGGGAGCCTCAACGCAAGCCCTGTTTGCCCGTGTAGGCGGTGGTATCTACACGAAAGCTGCTGATGTAGGCGCAGACCTTGTAGGAAAGGTTGAAGCCAACATTCCTGAAGATGACCCTCGAAACCCAGCTACTATTGCCGATAACGTAGGCGATAACGTAGGCGATGTAGCCGGCATGGGTGCAGACCTTTACGAATCTTACGCGGGTTCCATCTTGGCGACAGCCGCATTGGGTACGGCCGCATTCTCAACTTCAATTGAAATGCAACAGAAAGCGATCTTCGCCCCTATGCTTATTGCAGCAGTCGGCGTGGTACTTTCCATCATCGGAATCTTTTTGGTGAAGACAAAAGAGGGTGCTAAGATGAAGGATCTTCTTAATTCACTAAGCCGCGGTGTCAACTCAAGTTCTGTTCTGATTGGCATTGCGACATTCTTCATACTATATCTATTAGGTATAGAAAATTGGTTGGGCATTTCATTCTCGGTAATCACCGGATTGTTAGCTGGAATCATTATAGGCAGAGCAACGGAGTATTACACCTCCCACTCCTACCGCCCAACGCAACAAGTAGCTGAGAGTTCGGAGACAGGACCTGCCACCGTCATCATCTCTGGTCTTGGATTAGGAATGATCTCTACTGCCATTCCTGTCATCACAATCGGAGCAGCCATTATCATGGCTTACTTATGCGCTATCGGATTTGACATGGAGAACTTTCTCTCAGCAACAAATCTTAGCAGAGGTTTATATGGTATCGGCATAGCCGCCGTAGGTATGTTGTCTACCTTAGGCATCACCTTGGCAACTGACGCATACGGACCTATTGCCGACAATGCAGGAGGAAATGCAGAGATGAGTGGTTTGGGTATAGATGTACGTAATCGTACGGATGCGCTCGACGCTCTTGGTAACACAACGGCTGCTACCGGAAAAGGTTTCGCCATCGGATCTGCCGCCCTTACGGCTCTAGCGCTGTTGGCATCTTACATTGAAGAGATAAAAATCGCTTTGATAAGAGTAGGAACGGATACATTGACTATCGGAGACGAGGTTATTTCAACCGCTCAGGCTACGCTTGTGGATTTCATGTACTACTACGAGGTGAACCTAATGAATCCGAAAGTACTTGTCGGCGTCTTCATTGGAGCCATGATGTCATTCCTCTTCTGTGGCTTGACAATGAACGCTGTAGGTCGTGCCGCTCAACGAATGGTGACCGAGGTTCGTCGTCAGTTCAAGGAAATCTCTGGCATTTTGGAAGGGAATGCCACTCCAGATTATGCTCGTTGCGTTGAGATCTCGACCAAGGGTGCACAGAGAGAAATGTTATTGCCCTCTCTATTGGCCATCATCATTCCAATCTGCGTAGGCTTCATCTTCGGAGTTGCAGGCGTATTGGGATTGCTTATCGGCGGACTGTCCAGCGGTTTTGTTTTGGCTATCTTCATGGCCAATGCAGGAGGTGCTTGGGATAATGCAAAGAAATATGTAGAAGACGGACACTGCGGAGGCAAAGGTTCTCCAAACCACAAAGCCTGCGTCGTGGGAGATACCGTTGGCGACCCTTTCAAGGATACATCCGGTCCTTCTCTAAACATTCTTATAAAGTTGATGAGCATGGTCTCCATCGTAATGGCTGGTCTAACGGTTGCTTTTCACATTATGTAATTGTCTAACGTCAATAATCGTAAAACGGTTGAAAAATCGAGCAAGATTTTTTCATTCGATTCGCGAATTCTTTTTATTTTTGCAAATAGAATTTTAAATTAGTCATCACAAAAAAAATAGCGGCTAATGATCTACATTAAGAAAAATAGAATTTTAAAAAAATAGCAAGAAACCAATATAAGTTCCGGCTTATATTGGTTTTTTTTATAACAGAGGTAGTTTAACAATCTTCACCTCATATAAAAGAAACAAAATCATGAGTGTAAAAAGTTTAGTTTCAATCTCAGATTATTCAAAAGAAAAGATTCTCCAAATTTTGGACAAAGCAGCAGCTTTCGAGAAAAATCCAAATCAGAAGATTTTGGATGGCAAGGTCGTTGCCACCCTGTTCTTTGAACCATCAACCAGAACAAGATTAAGTTTCGAAACAGCTGTCAACAGATTAGGAGGCCGCGTCATTGGTTTCGCCGACGCTTCTACAACTAGTGGAACAAAAGGTGAGACTTTAAAAGACACCATCAAGATGGTCAGCAACTACGTAGACTTGATCGTGATGCGTAATCCTATCGAAGGTGCTGCAAGATATGCATCTGAAATTTCCAACATACCAGTCATCAATGCAGGAGACGGAGCCAACCAACACCCTACTCAGACTATGTTGGACCTCTACTCCATCAAGAAGACTCAAGGCAGACTCGACAATCTTAATATCTGTATGGTCGGTGACCTTAAGTACGGCAGAACCGTCCATTCTCTTATCATGGCAATGTCGCACTTCAACCCAACATTCTCTTTCATCGCTCCTGATGAACTGAAACTGCCAGAACAACACAAGATGTTCTGCAAATCTCAAGGAATCAAGTTTGAGGAGCACAGCGAATTGAACGAGCAAAACATTGCCGACACTGATATCCTTTACATGACACGCGTACAAAAAGAGAGGTTTACAGACCTCTTCGAATACGAGAAAGTAAAGAACGTATATATTTTGAAGAACAGCTTGCTTGAACACACAAAGCCAAACTTGAAGATACTTCACCCACTTCCTCGCGTCAACGAAATTGAGCAAGAGGTGGACGAGAATGAAAAGGCTTACTACTTCCAGCAAGCAAAGAACGGTGTATACGCCAGACAGGCTGTCATCTGCGACCTTCTCGGTCTATAACAACTTTATTATTGGATTTTTAATGGAATCAAAAATGGACAAAGATAACAAGAAAGAATTGAAGGTTGCCGCGCTCAAAGACGGTACCGTCATTGACCATATACCATCAGACAAACTTTTCAAGGTCATCTCCATTCTTAAGTTGGAGGACTGCAAATGCCAGATGACATTCGGTTTTAACTTAGATAGCCACAAAATTGGAAAGAAAGGCATCATCAAAGTAGCCGAAAAATTCTTGAGACAGGACGAAGTAAACAAAGTAGCCGTTCTTGCTCCTAATGCCAAGATCAACATCATCAAAGATTACGAAGTTATTGAGAAGAAGACTCTCGAACTTCCTGATGAATTTATCGGTTCAATGAAATGCATGAACCCTAAATGCATCACCAACAACGAACCAATGGCATCTAAATTCATCACCATTGATAAGGAGAAAGGTCTATTCAAATGTCACTACTGCGAAAGAGTAGTAAAGAGCGAAGACCTCATTATAGAATAATAGAACAAAAAGAACAGACGCGCTTAGTCCTTTCGAAAGATTGGACGAAGCGCGTTTTTTATACGGACATCAGAACAGCGGAAAGTAATGAAACATTCCTTCAAACCAGGCACCATGATTTATCCGGTTCCGGCTGCCATGATCAGCTGCGGACGGACGGAAGACGAGTACAACATCCTGACCATCAGTTGGGTGGGTACCATCTGTACCAATCCGCCTATGTGCTACATATCCGTACGTCCAGAGCGTCACTCGTACGACATCATCAAGAATAACGGCGAGTTTGTCATCAACCTCACCAACGAGCCTTTGGCCCGCGCTACCGACTGGTGCGGCGTACGTTCAGGAAAAGACTACAACAAATTCAAGGATATGGGCCTTACGCCTACCAAGACAAAGGTCATCGACTCCGTCATCATCGACGAATCGCCGCTCTCCATCGAGTGCCGCGTGAAGGAGATTATCCGGTTGGGCTCTCACGACATGTTCATTGCCGAGGTTGTCAACGTCTTAGCAGACGATAAATACATGGACAAAGAGACCGGCTCATTCAAACTGAAAGACGCTCATCTCATAGCCTACAACCATGGCGGTTATTTCAAACTAGGCGAACAGATAGGCAAATTCGGTTGGAGCGTCCAGAAGAAAGTGGAGAAGAAGAAGAAAAGGAAATAGGGACTTGAAACAAGAAATATCATAATTTTATTAGGTTATGCTACACTTACATTAGGTTAATTCACATCTAAAATCATATCTTCAAATATTATTGTATCACTACATACATTATCATCAGTCCTTATTTTCGATTTTTCTCCATAACAATAACCACAAGGCTTAGTTCTACCCTTTGCTTTAGCTTCAGAAAGTGAAACTTTCAAAATTGAACCACCGCAATGATTCAATCCTTCACAATCTCTATTTTTATGGTATGCATACGCAGTTGATCCTGTGCATATATATACATTGGAGTCTTGACAAGCAGTGACTATGAAAAAGAGAAAAAACAATACATATTTCATCCGATAATAAAACATTTAAAATTCAACACTTTATAATAAATCAAATCAAAATTTCATATATTTATAAGAAAAATCAAACAATGAAAAGAATAATATTTGCAATCGGTATGTCGATAATGCTTTTTAGTTGTGGCAATTCGATATCAAAGCAAACAGAAGCATTAATGATAAAAGGTGACTCTTTATTGGATAAGAGAGACAGTATTGGTGCATATAAATGCTATAAAGAGGTGGCTGATAAAGGTTATGCAGTCGGAAAATATAAAGAAGCGGTCTGTCATTTAGATGGAATTGGTGTAGAAAAAGATTCTGCAATAGCTCAGAAAATCTTCAATGAAACCTTTAAACTATTAATGAAAGATTCAAAAAATATACGAGCTTGGAGATATTTAGGAGATTGTTATTACAATGGCGATGGCGTTGAAAAAAACTATACGCAGGCGGTAAAATGGTATAGCAAAGCTACTGAAAAAGGAGATGCTATTTCTCAATTATTTTTAGGAGACTGTTACCGTTTAGGTAAAGGTATAGAAAAAAATTATATAGCAGCTGCTGAATGGTACAGAAAAGCTGCTGAACAAGGAAATAATGATGCTCAGAGTAATTTGGGACTTTGTTATATCATTGGTGATGGTGTCAAAAAAATCATTCAGAAGCTATAAAATGGCTGAAAATGGCTGCTGAAAATGGTTTTCCAAGGGCTCAATGTATTTTAGGAGTTTGTTATGTAAATGGAGATGGATTCGTAGAAAAAGATTATAACAAAGCTTTTTACTGTTTTAAAAAATCTGCAGAACAAGGTTATGTTAATGCCCAATATGAATTAGGGATTTGTTATAAAAATGGTTATGGTGTAGAAAAAGATTATAACGAAGCTGTTAAATGGTATAGAAAAGCTGCTGAAAATGGTAATTATGATGCAATGGTTATTTTGTCAAAAGCAGTAGATAACGAATTACCAATAAGTGAAGAAGAGGCTCAAAAATGGGCAAAGAAATCAGAAGTGCAAAAAATGAAAGATATGAAAGAATAAATTGGATTCTAATCTGATTTCTTTTAATTACTAGTAATACAAGAACGACTTCACTTCATTAAAGAAATGAGGTCGTTCTTGTATATATTTCCACTATACTAACTTTTCAATGGCTATTAGATAGCCGATTGTATTCGCATAATAATTGAATAGAGATAAATCTACAGTATATAGCATACAATTCATCGCAACCGTTCAGAAATACACTTTTCGCTCTGTCAATTTAAAGGCAGGACTCTGACCTACATAATAAATATGTTCCCTTTCACTCATATTTCTATACATACCACCGCAATTAATTATGCATTAAGAATTTCGCATAACAAATTATTTCTATTTTTGCGTCAACAGATATTATGTTTCAAATACAAACCATGAAAACACACTTACTTACACTTACATTTATCTTTGCAGCACTTAATGTGTTCGCACAGAAAAGCCTGTACATCCCCATTGAGTGGAGAAACCGTACAGACACACTGATTTACAGCGACAACGATCCCGACTGCAAGTACACGTGGTCTAAAACTCGATCGAAAGAGAGCAACAACTTCATTGTCTATTGGGACAAAAAGTATGGCAACACATCGCCTACAAACTCAGCATCGACTTATAGCGTTGATATTGACGACCTTCTTACAAAAGCAGAAGGATTCTATGCGGTGAATGTCAACAAGTTGGCTTTCTGCAACGAAAGCAATTCCAATGTATCGAAGTATAAAATGATGATTCTGCTCAACTATACCACCGAATGGGTGTGCTTTGGCGGTGGATATGACGATGTGATCGGTGCTTTGTGGTTAAGTCCAAGCACAAGCAAACCCGTTGGACACTCCGTTGCGCATGAGGTGGGTCACTCGTTCCAGTACCAGGTTTACGCCGATTTAAAAGGCTATGCTGGTTTCCGTACTGCCATTGGAAGCGGTTCTACTTTTTGGGAGCAGACAGCTCAGTGGCAGGCCAATCAGTCGTACCCAGAGTTGAAATGGGATCAGAGCTGGAGCCTCTTCAAGAACACCCACAACTATGCAATGACTCACGAATGGCACAGATATCAATCCTATTGGTGGCATTACTATCTGACAGAGGAAAACGGAATCGATTTCATCGGTAAGCTTTGGAGAAACGACGCACATAGCGGTATCGACCCCAATCAGGCATTGATGAACATGAACAGCATGGACGTTAATGCTCTTAATCTTGAGTTTTTTCACTACGCAATGAAGATGGCAACCATCGATCTGGATGCGGCTCGCGAGGAGGCAGACAACTACATCGGCACATATCGTTACGACTATGTTTCTCTTGGGGGAAGAAAACATCAGGTTTCGTACAGCAGTTGTCCGCAATCCACAGGATTTAACATCATTCCGTTGAACGTACCAACGGCAGGAACAACGATCACTACCGATTTTACGTCGCTGGCAAACGGAGCTGCGTTACCACAAGGAGATTCAAAGCTCTATTTCGATGGTGATAAATTCACGGCTGTCAACACAAACAACTACAACAGCGTCTCCAACTATGCAAAGCGCGGTTTCCATCTTGGCTATGTGGCTTTGATGAACGACGGCTCTCGCCAATATCTCTATGATGACGAGACTTATTGCACGGGCAGCGATGCCAATTCAGAGATCAGCAGTAAAGTAAGCTGCGTGGTTCCTGAGGGTGTGAAACGCTTGTACTTGGTGGTCTCTCCTGCTCCATCGGAATACATCCAGCACAAGTGGGATCAGGAGATTACAAACGATGACCAATGGCCATACACCGTAGAATTCACCAACACAAACATCTTCGGTGCTGCTGAGATTTCTAACGATCCTATCAGCGATGCAACCATCCATTTCGATGTCTATTTCGCTCCGTCTTCAAACACTTATCCTGCAATCAACATTAAGGTAGAAGGTGCAGCAGCAACAGCTTTAGGCACAGCCTTTCAGATGCAGACAGCGTCTGTAGGCAGTTTGCTCACCACTTGGAACAGTGCAGGACCATCAGACAATCAGGCCATGTTCTACGCAGTAGATGCCAACGGAGCTATCAACAACTCAGGCTCTTCTGCCAACGGTTACGGACACTGGTTCAACGCCAGCGGCAATCGTAGCGATTACGCTTCAGGCTACCTCTACAGTGAGTTTGATGCCAACTCGATGACATTCACCCTTGGTCAGTATCCAGGCAAGACGAAGGAGAATGACAACTACACCATCCGTCAGGCAATCAAGTATCAGAAAGGCGGAAAGTCAGCCGTTGCAACCTTCGTGTTCAACATTCATATCACAACAGCCCGCTCAGGTTATGAAATCTCCGACGGAGACCCTTCTTCTGTAATAGAAAACGTATCCGAAAAGGCTTATCCTATCGAATACTACAACCTTTCAGGAATCGAATTCTCCACACCTCAGAAGGGCATAAACATCGTCAAAATGAGCGATGGAACGGTTCAAAAAATGATAAGAGAGGAATAATAAATAACAAAAACACACAAATTCAAGGCATCACAAAACTGAAAATGATTTAAAATGAACTAAATAATTGAATTTTATCTCATAGAAAATAGACAGATTATTTACATAAAAAAACGAAGCCATCTGGGCTCTAAGAGCAGATGGCTTCTATATCCTTTTTATAGTGCAGTATGTTGAGACTTAGCCAACACGTACAATTTAATATCACAAAGATATTCAGTAAAACGTAGACTGCAAAATATTTGGATTTTTCTTTATCATATTTCATTAAACACCAATTAAAATTCATTACTAAGAGCAAAGACTCAGAAGATTCTCGAGAAAAACCTTAATCATTCATTATTACAAATATAAATCAAATCTACTTTCATTTCTTTCATTTTAAAATAAATTTAAACAAATCGCTTTCATTTTGAAAGATACGTTCATTTCCTAAGAATATAAAAAGGCATATAAAATTCTGATTTTACAAGAATATCTATTTTTGTATAAGAAATAATCAAAATATCATTAAAACATACGAATTGATATTTTTTTGATTCAATTTTGGTTTATACTCAAAACATTTGAAACAATAAGTGAAACAATAAGACTGGTTTTAAAATTCCATCATTAGTATTCAGATTCATTAAAAGGATAATTAAGGTAGTTCAACTTGACCGGGTAAGTTCGGTCACAAAAGAAACAAATTATGCAAAGTAAATATCCTACACAACAAAACCTTTATCAGCAAGAGAACGAGCATGATGCTTGTGGTGTCGGCATGATTGTCAACATTCACGGCAACAAGACTCACGAACTTGTGGACTCCGCACTCAAAGTGTTGGAAAACATGAGACACCGTGGTGCTGAAGGTGCTGATAACAAGACTGGTGACGGTGCCGGAATCATGCTACAGATTCCTCACGAATTCATTCTGCTGCAAGGCATTCCTGTACCTGAAAAAGGAAAGTACGGAACAGGACTAGTCTTCCTTCCTAAGAACGAGAAGGAACAATCATCTATACTAAGTATCATGATTGAAGAGATTGAACGAGAAGGTCTAACATTGATGCATCTTCGCAACATGCCTACCCGTCCCGAATGCCTAGGCCACGACGCATTGGCAACAGAGCCCGACATCAAACAGATTTTCATCATGGGCGTTGAAAATGTATCCAATTTCGAAAGAACTCTTTACATCATCAGAAAGAAGATTGAGAACAGAATCACTAACAAGGATTTTTATATTGTCTCACTTTCTTCTAAAAACATAGTATATAAAGGAATGCTCACTTCCTGCCAAGTACGTGAATACTTCCCAGATTTGAGCAACCATTACTTGACCAGTGGTCTAGCTTTGGTTCACTCTCGTTTCAGCACAAACACATTTCCTACATGGAGTTTGGCTCAGCCTTTCCGTCTGTTGTGCCACAACGGAGAGATCAACACCATCCGTGGTAACCGAGGCTGGATGGAGACCCGAGAAAGCGTTCTCTCCTCTCCTGCTTTAGGCAACATCAAGGCTATTCGCCCTATCGTTCAACCAGGAATGAGTGATAGTGCTTCTTTGGATAACGTTCTCGAATTCTTCGTCATGTCTGGTTTGAGTTTGCCTCACGCCATGGCCATGTTGATTCCAGAATCATTCAACGAGAAGAACCCTATCAGCGAAGACTTGAAGGCATTCTATGAGTACCACTCAATTTTGATGGAACCTTGGGATGGTCCTGCCGCATTACTCTTCAGCGACGGACGTTTCGCCGGAGGTATGTTGGACAGAAATGGTCTTCGTCCTTCACGTTACCTCATCACCAACAACGATATGATGTTGGTTGCATCAGAGGTCGGCGTTATGGACTTCGAGCCTAATGAGATTAAGCAAAAAGGTCGCCTAGAACCTGGTAAGATTCTTATGGTCGATACCGAGGAAGGCAAAATATATTACGACGGCGAAATTAAGGAGTCGTTAGCTTCTGCTAAGCCTTACCGTAATTGGTTGTCAACGAACCGTATCGAGCTTGACACGTTGAAGAGCGGTCGTAAGATTGCCAACTCTGTAGACAACTATAACCAACTTCTCCGCACCTTCGGATACAATAGAGAAGACATTGAGCGCACCATTACTCCTATGTGTCTCAACGGAATGGAGCCTACCGCCTCTATGGGCAACGACACTCCGCTTGCAGTTTTGTCTGAGAAGCCTCAACTGCTGTTCAACTACTTCCGTCAGCAGTTCGCACAGGTAACCAACCCTGCCATCGACCCAATCCGTGAGGAGCTTGTCATGTCATTGACCGAGTACATCGGTGCCGTAGGCATGAACATCCTTGTTCCGAACGAGAGCTACTGTAAGATGGTGCGCTTGCCTCACCCAGTTTTAACCAACACTCAGTTGGACATTCTTTGTAACATCCAGTACAAAGGATTTAAGACAGTGAAGTTGCCAATCGTCTTCGAGGCTAAGAAAGGAAAGAACGGTTTGCAGAACGCCCTTGCCGAGTTGTGCAAGAAAGCAGAACAATCTGTTGACGACGGTGTAAACTACATCATCCTTTCAGACCGTACAGTAAACGATAAGATGACAGCCATCCCTTCTCTACTTGCAGTAAGTGCAGTACACCACCATTTGATTTCAGTTCAGAAACGTGTACAGACCGCACTTATCGTTGAGTCTGGAGAGATCAGAGAAGTAATGCACGCAGCTCTTTTGTTAGGATTTGGTGCCAGCGCCATTAACCCATACATGGCATTTGCTGTGTTGGATCAGTTAGTAAAAAGAGATGAAGTTCAACTCAACTACGAAACAGCTGAGAAAAATTACATAAAAGCCATCTGTAAAGGTCTATTCAAGATCATGAGTAAGATGGGGATCTGTACCATCCGTTCTTACCGTGGTGCTAAAATTTTCGAATCCATCGGTTTGAGCGAAGAATTGTTACGCAACTACTTCGGAACAAACATATCAACCGTAGGCGGTATCGGATTGGAAGAGATTGCAGCAGATGCCATCAAGTTCCACGATGAAGGATTCGCCAACAAGGAGTTGGACGACATTCTGCCTAACGTCAGTCAGTTTTCTTTCCGTAAGGACGGTGAGGAACATGCTTGGAACCCAGACACCATCTCAACCCTTCAGATTGCGACACGTTTGGGCAGCTACAAAAAGTTCAAAGAGTTCACCTCTATGGTTGACAAGAAGGAGAAACCAATCTTCTTGCGTGATTTCTTTGAATTCAAGAAAAACCCTATTTTAATCGACAAGGTAGAACCTGTTGAGAATATCGTAAAACATTTCGTCACTGGAGCCATGTCGTTCGGAGCCATCAGCAAAGAGGCTCACGAGGCATTATCATTAGCCATGAACAAGCTCGGTGCTCGTAGTAACACCGGTGAAGGTGGTGAAGACTCAGCTCGTTTCTCAGAGTCTGTCGACGGAGTTTCTCTAAGCAGTAAAACAAAACAGATCGCTTCCGGACGTTTCGGTGTAACAGCCGATTATCTCGTCAATGCAGAAGAGATTCAGATAAAAGTAGCACAAGGTGCAAAACCTGGTGAGGGTGGTCAGTTGCCTGGATTCAAGGTTGATAAAGTGATTGCAAAGACACGTCACTCAATCCCTGGAATCTCACTTATCTCTCCTCCACCTCACCACGATATTTACTCTATTGAGGATTTGGCCCAACTCATTTTCGACTTGAGAAATATAAACCCTACGGCAAAGATCAGTGTAAAACTGGTTGCCGAGAGTGGAGTTGGAACAATCGCCGCCGGAGTTGCAAAGGCAAAGGCCGACTTGATCGTAATCTCAGGAGCTGAGGGAGGAACAGGTGCATCACCAGCCTCTTCTGTAAGATATGCAGGTATCTCTCCTGAAATCGGATTGAGCGAGACTCAGCAGACATTGGTACTCAACAACCTCCGCGGACAAGTCCGCTTGCAGGTTGACGGTCAGCTAAAGACCGGCCGTGACGTCATACAGATGGCTATGTTAGGAGCAGATGAGTTCGGTTTCGGAACAGCAGCTTTGGTTGTACTCGGATGCGTATTGATGCGTAAATGTCACACCAACGCATGTCCAGTAGGCGTTGCAACACAAGACCCTGAGATGCGTAAACGTTTCCGCGGACACTATGAATATGTAGTCAACTACTTCACTTTCTTGGCTCAAGAGGTAAGAGAGTATTTGGCTGAGATGGGATTCACAAAGTTGGAAGATATCGTGGGACGTACAGACCTTCTCGAAGTAAAAGCAAGACAGAAAGGCACAAAAGCTGCCACTTTGGACTTCAAGCGTATGCTTCAACGTATCAACAACGATTCAGCCCTTCACCACACCATCGATCAGCACCAGGATCTTGATCATGTAAAAGATCAAGAGATTCTGATGGCTGCCGACGATGCCATCATAAACGACAAGGAGATGTCGCTCGAATATGCCATCGCCAACACAGACCGTTCTGTAGGTTGTATGCTCTCTGGAGCTATCGCCAAGAAATATGGAGAAGCAGGCTTGCCAGAGCCATTAAACATCAAGTTCAAGGGTTCTGCAGGACAGAGTTTCGGAGCCTTCCTTATGAAGGGACTCAACTTCAAATTGGAAGGAGAGGCCAACGACTACGTAGGTAAAGGATTGAGCGGAGGTCGCATAGCCATACTTCCTCCTGTAAGAAGTAACTTCAACGCAGAGGACAACACCATCACTGGAAACACAGCTCTTTACGGTGCTACCAGCGGTGAGATCTACATCAACGGACGAGTTGGTGAACGTTTCGGAGTTCGTAACTCAGGTGCCATCGCCGTAATCGAAGGAGCTGGCGACCACTGCTGCGAATACATGACTGGCGGACGTGTAGTTGTCTTAGGTGAAACAGGAAGAAACTTCGCTGCAGGTATGTCTGGAGGTGTTGCTTACGTATGGAACAAGAACCACAACTTCGATTACTTCTGTAACATGGAAATGGTTGAGTTGTGCTTGGTCGACGAAGCTAACTACCGCAAGGAATTGCACGAGCTCATTCTTCAACACTACACCTACACAGGTTCTAAGCTCGCACGTACAATGCTCGACGACTGGAACCACTATGTAGAGGAGTTCATCCAAGTCGTTCCTATCGAATACAAGAAAGTGCTGCAAGAAGAACAGATGAAAAAGTTGCAGCAAAAAATAGCCGATATGCGTAGAGACTATTAATCAAAGCGGATATCATTTAAAACAACTCTGTAAAAAAATTTCATCATGGGAAATCCTAAGGCATTTCTAACTATACACCGTCAGGAAGCAGGACACCGTCCTGTACATGACCGCATCGCTGACTTTGGCGAGGTAGAACAGACATTGAACAGCCACGACCGTAAACTTCAGGCATCACGCTGTATGGATTGTGGCGTTCCATTTTGCCACTGGGCTTGTCCGCTAGGCAACAAACAGCCTGAATGGCAGGACGCTCTTTACAAGGGCAAATGGGAAGAGGCTTATAAACTTCTCAACGCAACAAACGACTTTCCTGAGTTCACAGGACGTATCTGCCCTGCCCTCTGCGAAAAGAGCTGCGTTTTGAATCTAAGCTGCGAAGAGCCAGTTACCATCCGTGAAAACGAATGTGCCATCACGGAGGCTGCTTTCCGCGAAGGATATGTGAAAGTCCGCGTTCCGGAGAGAAACGGAAAGAAAGTTGCCGTTATCGGTGCAGGACCTTCAGGTCTAGCAGCCGCTAACCAACTTAACCGCAAAGGTTACAGCGTTACCCTCTTCGATAAGAACGAGGCTCCAGGCGGACTTCTTCGTTACGGTATTCCGAACTTCAAGTTAAACAAAAAGATAATCGACCGAAGAATGGAGGTTTTAAAGGCTGAAGGCATCGAGTTCAAGATGGGATCTAGCATCGATGTCACAAAGTTGCCTGCAGGTTTTGACGCTTATTGCATCTGCACTGGAACTCCAACAGCCAGAGACCTTTCCATTCCTGGAAGAGAGTTGAAAGGCGTTCATTTCGCTTTGGAAATGCTTTCACAGCAGAACCGTATTTTGGCCGGAATGAAATTTCCTGAAGACCAACTCGTAACAGCCAAAGGCAAGAAAGTGCTTGTGATCGGTGGTGGTGATACAGGTTCAGACTGTATCGGAACAAGCCACAGACAAGGAGCCGTAAGCGTAACTCAAATCGAGATTATGCCGAAACCACCAGTATGTCACAACCCTGCAACACCTTGGCCAATGTGGCCTATCATCCTCAAAACGACAACCAGTCATGAGGAGGGTTGCGAACGCCGTTGGAGTTTGACTTCAAACAAGTTCATCGGTAACAAAGAAGGAAAGGTAACCGGCGTTGAAGTTGAAGAGGTTGAATGGATTCCAAATCCAGAAGGAGGAAAGCCAGACATGAAACTCACCGGCAAAAAGGAAATCATTAAGGCAGACATTGTTCTTCTTGCCTTGGGTTTTTTGAAGCCTCAGCAGCCAGAGTTCGAAAAAAATGTATTCGTAGCAGGTGACGCCGCTTCAGGTGCAAGCCTTGTTGTAAGAGCCATAGATTCTGGACGAAAAGTAGCACAGGATATTGACAATTTCCTTAAAAAATAATAAAAGTGCGAAGGAGAGAGCGTCGTCTATCTTTTCCTAATTCACATCTCTTTTGGCTTCTGCCTCTCCTTCTTTCTATGCTTTGTTTTCTTCTCCCTTTTCGTGAAAGGAAACCTTCTCTCGATTTTGCCCCACGCAAACATCGGATACTAAACAAAGAGGTATTCATCAATACTTCTCTAACAAAACAAACACACTAACCCTCAAAACATTTACATTATGTGTGGAATTGTAGGAGCATTTGATTTAAAAGAAGACGCACAGTTGTTGCGTACACAGATATTGGAAATGTCGAAACGTATTCGACATAGAGGTCCAGACTGGTCTGGCATCTACTGCGGTAAGAGAGCCATCTTAGCGCATGAGCGTTTGGCTATCGTCGACCCTCAATCAGGCAAACAGCCTATTTTCAGTAAAGACGGAAAGCTCGTTCTTTCAGTCAACGGAGAGATTTACAACCACCAAGTCATCCGCGACAGACAATCAGGGACTTATGAGTTCATGACAAAGTCTGACTGCGAGGTGATCCTCTCCCTATACCGAGAAAAGGGCGTTAACTTCTTCGAAGATATGAACGGTATTTTCGCCTTCGCACTTTACGATATTGAAAACGACGAATACCTCATTGCCCGTGACCACATCGGTATCATCCCTCTCTATATGGGTTGGGATAAAAAGGGAACATTCTACGTTGCATCTGAGCTGAAAGCCTTGGATGGCTTCTGTGACCGCATCGAAATTTTCCCTCCAGGTCACTATTTCTCTAGTAAAGAGAATAAACTCATCCGTTGGTACAAACGCGACTGGATGGAGTACAAAAACGTAAAAGACAACAAATCTGACATAAAAGAGCTGAGAGAGGCATTGGAGGCTGCTGTTAAGAGACAGCTTATGACAGACGTTCCTTACGGCGTATTGCTTTCTGGAGGCTTGGATTCGTCGATCATTTCTGCTATCGCCAAACGTTATGCAAGCAACCGTATCGAGACTGACAGCACCAAACGTGCTTGGTGGCCACAATTGCACTCTTTCGCTATCGGATTGGAAGGTTCTCCAGACTTGGCTGCAGCTAAAGAGGTAGCCGAATACATCGGCACAGTGCATCATGAGATACACTTCACGGTACAAGAAGGTTTGGATGCCATCCGTGACGTGATATCTCATATCGAGACTTACGACGTCACTACTATCAGAGCCTCTACTCCAATGTATCTTTTGGCAAGAGTCATCAAATCTATGGGTATAAAGATGGTTCTATCAGGAGAGGGAGCCGACGAGATATTCGGAGGTTATCTATACTTCCACAAAGCACCAAACGCAGAGGAGCTGCACAACGAGACTGTCCGCAAATTGGACAAGCTTCACCTTTACGACTGCCTACGTGCCAACAAGTCATTGGCAGCATGGGGCGTTGAAGGACGTGTTCCATTCCTTGACAAAGAGTTTTTGGATGTAGCCATGAGATTTAATCCAGAAGATAAGTTGAGCGGTACCCGCGGACGAATCGAGAAATGGATTCTGCGTAAGGCTTTCGAAGATTATTTGCCAGCAAGCGTAGTTTGGAGACAGAAGGAGCAATTCTCAGACGGTGTAGGATACAACTGGATTGATACATTGAAGGAATTAACCGCTCAGAGCATCAGCGATAAGGAGATGGTCAAGGCTGCGGAGAAATTCCCAATCAACCCTCCAATGACGAAGGAGGAGTATTACTACCGTACCATCTATCATGAGATTTACCCTTCAGACTCTGCTGCAAAAACGGTACCTTCAGTACCATCAGTTGCTTGCAGCACACCGATAGCCATAGCTTGGGATGAAAGCTTTACGAAATCGCTCGACCCATCGGGTCGTTCAGTCGTAAGCGTTCATAGTGGTGCTTATAAAAAATAATACTTTAAAATTATTTTTAGTAATCATTCAATCATAATGATCAATACAGCAACTACTTGTTGCGTTATTTGTTTCTTCTTGTGAGCGGTTCGGAACGTGAGTTTCGTTCCGCTTTTTTATGGGGAAAAGCTAAGAAAAAATAAATTAGGGATTATTCAGGGTCAGTAGAAATTTAGTGGGGAAAGAAATATCATAAAAAACCAAGTATCAACGTTTCTATACCATGGAAACAAAACAACTAATAGCGTTGGCAGAAGTAGTACTGCCAACCGAGATACTC
>Ga0172378_10000973_pt1 | contig 25917 bp, 20 predicted proteins | sample GrowelOW332metaG_FD_119755 | JGI IMG/M metagenome (GOLD analysis project Ga0172378, IMG submission 119755) | Groundwater microbial communities from an aquifer near a municipal landfill in Southern Ontario, Canada - Pumphouse #3_1 metaG | ecosystem: Environmental > Aquatic > Deep subsurface >... | reverse complement strand
ATGGACTTCTTTTATCTTTTTTTCATCGATATCTGCCACAAAGCAGCCTTTACCCTGCACGTTTACTATTATTCCTTCATTCTCCAGCTCCTGATAGGCTCTTTTTACTGTTATTATTCCAACCTTTAAATCCTTTGCCATAAGTCTTATAGAAGGCAGCTGCTCTTCCGGTTTCAGCTTTCCGCTGAGAACTAAATCTTTTATTTGATTTTGTATCTGCTCATATATTGGAGTTTGAGAAAGGGTTGATATTAAAATGTTCAAGGTCTCACCTCCTTATCTACTGTAATTATATAATAGACACAGTAAAAAGTCAAATATTATTTTGGAAGCGTATGGCAGATATATTAAAAATTTTATAATACTACACAGAAAAAACATTATTTGGAATAAAATATATTTCCTTAAAATATGGGGTACTTTATTTACAGGTTTCAGCATCGGTGTAAAAGATGAAGAAGGAGTATCAATATAAGGTCTTGAAAGGTTAGATTGAAACCCTATGCTTTTTAAAAATCATAGGGTTTTACTCTTCAGTATTTATCTATCATTGCTTTTAGGATCTTTTTTAATCGGTTTATATAGTGATTTGTTTTTATCTGAAGGATCAATATAGTCATAATCTCCTCTTTCAGTTTTTTTGAGCCCTAATGCAGTCATTTTCTTATTAGTTACAGTTAATTTATTAGTCATGGAGTTATCCCCTCCTTTCTATATTATTTTCTTCAGCAGAAAGCATTTTATACAATTACATTTTTGATAAAAGTATTTGGAAATATTAATCTTAACATGTTCCTGGCTAAAAAAAACTTTGAAATATTTATTAGGCTGGTATCCTTAAAAGTATATAAATGTATGGAAAACAATGGTATAATCAAATTAATCTGAAATTATGTAAGCAGGTTAGGAGGGATGCAGATGAATTATAACTTAATAAATTTAATTCAGTTAATGTTTTTAGTAATATGTTTTACCGGCATATTCTCATATGCAGTACACTCCTATAAAAATCTTAAGTATAAAACTGAAAAAAATATTACAGCAAATATTTTAATTCAATGGCTTGAATTTGTAAAAAAACTGCTTCTGCAAGATTATATTATTTATGAAAAATATGGTATATGGAGATATTTAGAACGCTTTAAAATGGAAATGATGTTTAGCTAAAATTATTTGAAAGGGAGAAAAACATGAACATCATTTTTAATTTTTTAAGCAATTTATTATACTCAATTTTTAATTTTACCGGAGACTTTGGATTAGCGATAGTATTATTGACAATAGGCGTAAGAATAGTGCTTTTACCAATGTCCTTTAAACAAAAAAGGTCCATGCAGCATCAGCAGGAGCTAGCTTTAAAGATGCAGAAATTTAAAGAAAAGTATAAAAACAATAAAGAAAAAATAGATGAAGAGGTAAAAAAACAATCTGCTGAAAGTGCAAAAAGTATGCTGGGGTGCCTCATAACCTTACTTCAGCTGCCTGTACTCATGACTTTATGGAGTGTTATCAGTAAAATACCTGTGGATGTGGGAACATTCCTTATACCCTGGGTGGCCAGCATTAAGGTTTCTGATAGTTATTATATCGTTCCGCTGATATATATGCTTGTATCTTTAACCCCAAGCCTGCTTCCATATGTTTCTTTCCTAAAAATTGAAGGTGAAACAGCAGTAAGCAGGAGCAGCATTATAATAATGGCGTTCTTTAGCTTATTTATTGCTAAAGCAGCTCCTATTGCAGTGGGCATATATTTAATAACTACAAGTATCTTCAGCTTTTTTGAAGAGTTTGCTTTTAGAATATATAGAAAAGGGACAGTTCTTAATTAATTCATTTATTAAATAATTTAAATTAACATTAAAAGCTAAGTTATTTCAGATGACTTAGCTTTTTTATGGAGACTGCATAATTACCTTTAGCTGGTCCATCTTGAAAATAACGAATCTTCACCGTTTTTTCAAGATGGAATATATTTATGAATTATGCAGTCTCTTTTACAGGTTTAATTACTCGGCAATGCTTGTAAATTTTATATCAGTATAATAAACTAATTTATGGGAACGTAATTAAAAAATGGTATTAGTTTAAAGAGTAAAAATCATGTTAGTTAGATGACAGGCTTTTTAAAGGAGGGTTAAAATGAAACTTTGGTGGGAAAAGACCAGCATATATCAAGTTTATCCCAGGTCATTTATGGACAGCAACGGTGACGGCATAGGTGACTTAAAAGGAATTATAGAAAAGCTTGATTATTTAAAAGAGTTAGGTATAGAAACATTATGGATTTCTCCTTTTTACAAAAGTCCACAAAGGGATCAGGGCTACGATATCAGTGATTATTTAAGCATTGATCCTATATTTGGAACTATGGAAGATACTGAGCAGCTTATTAAATTTGTCCATGAAAAGGGAATGAAAATAATTTTTGATATGGTTATGAATCATACCTCCATAGAACATAGCTGGTTTGAGGAATCTAGAAAAAGCATTGATAATCCTAAAAGAAACTGGTATATATGGAGAAAAGGGAAAGGCCGCAATCCACCGAATAACTGGAAATCTATGCTAGGGAAAAGTGCCTGGAATTATGATAAAACAACGGATGAATGGTATTACAGCAGCTTCCTTAGCTTTCAGCCGGATTTAAATTATGACAATAAGGAAGTAAAAGAAACCATGTTAAACACAGTCAGGTTTTGGCTTAATAAGGGTGTTGATGGTTTCAGACTTGATATTTTTAATTGTATAGGAAAGGATGAGAGCTTTAAAGATAATCCTTTTTCCTTTAGATATATGCCCTCCCCGGATAACAACGATAAAGCATTTTTCCAAAATAAAATATATTCTTTTAATCAGGTCAAGTCTTTTCAATTTGCAAAAGATCTTAGGCGTGTCGTTGATGAATACCAGGGAAGATTTTTAATTGGTGAGGTAAGCGGAAAAGACCAGATTCTTAAAAGATTTATTGGAGATAAGGGTGATGGACTTCACTTAGTATTTTTATTCCAGCTTATTCATTATAAATTTAATAAAAAGTATTTTTTGAAGCTTATAAATACATTAGAAAGAGTATATCCTTCTCCTTATACTCCCACCTATGTGTTTTCAAATCATGATGTGGGAAGAGGGATAAAAAGAGTATCAAATGACATAAAAAGGTGGAAGCTGCTTACTTTATTTCAGCTAACCTGCAGGGGGATACCTGTTATATATTATGGGGATGAAATAGGGATGGGAGATGCTGATATTCCCATGAAAGATGCTCAGGATCCTTTAGCAGCATTATATAAGAAGGTTCCTAAAAAGCTTGCACAAAGGCTTGGCATAATGATAAATCGTGATGATGCCAGAACACCTATGCAGTGGAGCAGAAGCATAAACGGGGGATTCTCAGGTTGCCTAAATGATCCCTGGCTTCCGCTTATTCCAAATTATAAAGAAATAAATGTTGAGTCTCAGCTTGATAAGGAAGACTCTTTATTAAATACTTATAGGAAACTTCTCCATTTTAGAAAGGAAAGTGAAGCTCTGCTCCGGGGAAAAACTGAAATTATAGAAACGAAAGGGAATATACTTGCCTACAGAAGGTTTACTGATAAGGAAAGCTTTATCATTTTAATTAATTTTTCAAATAAACCTGAGACCTTAAAAACAGAAGATGACAGCTGCCAGGTAATATTCAGTACCTGCGGCAACCTGAAAGCAGAGGATGAGATAATTAAAATGCCTCCAATTTCCGGATGTATTTACACCGTAGGGAAATGACACACTTTTAATCCTTCTCCATATTAGATGAAAGTAAAAGAACAATCGTAATCATTATCTATACGATTGTTCTTTTTTCTATTGTATACTTTATTGCTTTGCACTACCCCTGCACCTCTGTTTACATTTTGAAGATGATCATTAATATTATCAATTTTTACTTTAATGTAACCACCTTTTAGTGTAAATAAGTTATCACTTTTCCTTTTCCCTGAAGTTTGGTAAGTCTTATTTTTCTTTGACATGATTATTCTCCTTTATGTTTAATATATATTTATTATATACATTTTAAAAGCAAATATCCAAAGCTTCGTTACTATTTTGTTATTTTAATGCTTAATTTTCTTTTAAGTTTACAAAAGTATGAAAATTTTTAACTTGTCTATAATTATAATAATAATTATATGAGAAATTGCATAATTCATGAATTAACTTTTTCAGAATAAAAAAATGCAGACAATTCATAATTTTTATTCTGAAAAATCAGCCCAAAGGTAATTATGCAATTTCCTTAATGAGGAGAAGATTGCATGGAAATAATTGATATTAGAAAAGAAAAAAAAGAGAGGCTTGTACCAATATGCAAATTAGAGAAAAATATAGTATTCATGGAGGCAGATAAAAAGGATTTTCCCTTTTCGTCAGAAAATGTTAAGAATTATTTTGCATATAATCTTAACTCAGGTGAATTAGGGAAAATAGACATAGGAAAAGAAAAAGCAGTGTATGATTTTTCCCGCCAGAAAACTGTGGAGGGAGAAGATGCTTTTTACTATTTAACAGAGAAAAAGCAGCTGTTCTTAAATGAATATACTATATACAAAGTCAATATGGAAAGCCTTAAACCGGAGCCTGTTTTTAAATTTTCAGAGGAAAAAAGATACAGCACTTTCTTAATTGAGAGGTTAGATGAAAAAAGATTTGTAGTGTTTTTTAAAGAAAATGAGAAATTCAGTATTGAAGATTTTGAAAATATGGACTATGGCAAGGATAAGTACGGTTTTGATAAAGGTGTGCTTTATAATATAGAAACCGGAGAAAGCTTTGAAATAAATGACAGACCACTGTTGAAGGGCTTAAAGGGAGTATTTTTTACAACTGTTTTAAAGGGCGAAAAGGTTATAGTTTATGAAGAAAACTATCTGGAAACCTTCCAAAAGGAACCAATATATATGGATATTCATATGCATAGGGTTTCTTCAAAGGATAAATTTTACTACCATGACAGATTAAAATATATTTCTGCAGCTAAATTTATTGATGAGACTGAGAAAGGAGCAGATGAGCTTTCCTTTATTAATATTGAGGATTATGGAATAGAGGGCTTTGAAATTTTTATTGGTTCAGATGAAGAAAATATTTTCTATGAAACAGACACATATGGCAAAGAAGACGCCAATGCTATAACTTTTTTAAATAAAGATACTATGAATAAAAAGATGATTACATTAAAATCTCTATATGAAGATAAATTTAGTATAGTGTCTCCATCTTATTTTAATTATTTAGATGGCAGGGAGAAATATATTTTTACTGTTAGGCTTATTTCCGATAATGAAGTTAATATAAAGGAGATAATTCATCAGAAAATAGATTACACTTATGACATTAAACATGGAGCTTTAAAGGAATGTATAGATAACAGATATTTAATTTTAACAAAGGGAGAAAGATTTGATGAAACATCAGTTATAGATACAGAAAGCGGGAATATAAACAGCTATAACAGGGAACATATGGTTTTTGACGAATATCTTATTTTATACTAAAAGATAAGTGAAGGAATTCCAGATGGCAGCTCCATTTGGAATTCTTTGTTTTTATGCAATATGATTCCAGAAATGCAGCATATAAGGGCATTACTGCCAGGGATAAAATAGTAGTAGTACTTATCATTACAGCTGCAAATTTATAATGCGATAGAGAATACCTGCTCTGATGAAATGCTTAATTTATAGCCTATTTTTTTATTGATATTTTTAAACTGTTTCTCTGATTTAGACGATGGATATTTTAATTAAAGATGATAGAATAAAGGAGAAGTAAAAAATAATTCAAGGAGACATATATGGAAAACGCCACAAGTATTTATGATAAGATTGGCGCCTGCTGCGTATCTGCCATGCTTTCTGAGGTTTCCGCCTCACCGAAGCCGGGATTGGTTGACAGGTTCAGCTGCGGAGCGCATACAGATATGGATTTTCTTACTTTTACTGAAAGCATAGCAGCTATTTCACCATATTTTTCGAAATTTGCTGAAATAGGCAGCAGCTTAAAATTTATAGATAAATATTCACTTGGCAAAATCCGCCCTCTTGGAATAGAATGCGAAAAGACAATGTTTAAAGCCACAAATGGAGTAAACACCCATAAAGGAGCCATTTTTTCAATGGGGATAATTGCGGCTTCTGCCGGCTTTTGCTGCAGCACACTAAAAAGCCTTTCTTCAGATGGTGTATGCACTGCTGCAGGAGTGATAGCAATGGAAGCGGAGAAAGATTTTTATGTTCCTGATAAAGCTATGACTAAGGGCAGACAGCTTTATGCAGTTTATGGCATGAAAGGAATCAGAGGGGAAACAGGTTCAGGATTTAGCTCAGTAAGAAAATATGCCCTGCCGGTTATGCGGGAGCTTTTTATGAAAGGCTGTTACTTTAAAAATGATATATATTTGCAGGTGCTTCTTCATCTGATGGCTCATGTAGTTGATACAAATGTGGCTGCAAGATGTGGAATTGAAGCAATTGAATATCTAAAAAGCTCTGCAAAAAATGCTCTTGCTATGGGAGGTGCGCTGACTGACCGGGGCAGAGAAGAACTTTTCAGAATGGACAGGGAGTATACAAATCTTAATATAAGTCCCGGAGGATGTGCAGATCTTCTTTCAGCAGCAATAACTTTGTACAACCTAGAGAATATTAAAATAGAGCAGCTGTAAATGATAAAAGGAGAAAATATGGATAAGAATATATTAAATGTGCTTGATGCTCGGGAACAGAGGTGGGAAATGAGAAAAAGTCTTGCAGAAAAATGCAATTGCACAATTATAACAATTACACTGTGTATTCCTTTATCTTATAGAACCGGAGAGGAATTTTGGCCGGTGTTTTTACATCTTTGCAAAGCTTTTTATAAAATTTTACTTTCTAAAGATAATAGTGTACATTATGAAGGCTGTATTCGAAGTGAAGACGGTCCTGCTTTTTTCATATCAGCTGAGGCTGAAGCTGAAGAGATAAAAAAGATATGTGTTTATGCAGAGGAAACTATTCCGGGAGGGCGTATGCTGGATATTGATGTAATGAACAGCGATAAAAAGCAGATTGGCCGCAGCGATATAGGCCTGTCTCCAAGAAAATGTTTTATATGCGAAAACCCGGCTTGTCTCTGTGTATCAAGGAGGCTTCACTCATCTGATCAGGTGGCGGTATATGTGTATAAACTAAAAAAGGAAACAGAAAAAATAACTGAAACAATAGATTTAGATAAATTGTAAAACTTAATGAGAGGGTTTACTGTTGACTGCACAGATTTTCTCTCCCTACATATTATATATTAGTTTAGTATGGGAGGAATTTTATGAGCGGTACTATAAGACATGTATTCCCAGGTGGTAATACATCTGTTGGGTTCTATTCTCTTTACAAATACATCATTAGTCAGCAGGCAGCCAGAAGAATAATCGTCATCAAGGGGGGACCGGGAACAGGCAAGTCTTCTCTGATGAAAACTGTAGGAAAGTACTTCTTAGAAAAAAACTTTGATATAGAACATCATCACTGTTCTTCAGATAATAATTCACTGGATGGGCTATTAATTAAAGGACTAAACGCAGCTATTATAGACGGCACCTCGCCTCACATCGTAGACCCAGTAAATCCTGGTGCTGTAGATGAGGTACTGAATATGGGTGACTGCTGGAGGGAAGAAGGGTTTGAAACCTCTAGGCAAAACATAATTGAGATAAACAAAGAAATAGGAAATACTTTTAAGCGCTGTTATAAATTTTTAGGAGCAGCAAGATGTGTTCATGAGGATTGGAGTTTCTGTAATAAGGAAGCTTTAAATATTTCCCAGTTAAATAAATTAAAGGAATATATAAAGAACCAGCTGTTTACAAACCCTATAACGGAGATGGGCTTTGACAGGCACTTATTTGCAACTGCATTTACACCAAATGGGATAGTAACCTTCATAGATAATCTGATATGGGGCTATGATAATGTTTATGTACTAAATGGAGGCCCTGGAAGCGGAAAAAGCAATGTTCTTGAGTATATAAAGGATCAGGCTTTAAACAGAGACTATTATGTAGAAGTCTTTCATGACCCATTTATTCCGGAAAGGTTAGAGCATATATTTATACCAAAGTTAAGCTTTGCTCTTGTAACTTCAAATGAAATAAATCAAGTTAAGCTGCCCGGAAAGCAGTTTGACATGGATGCTATTGTTTTAGGAAATAAAAAGATAGATTATAAAAATCAAACAGAAGAAGATAAAGAAACCTTTTATGAATTGATCAATAAAGCATTAAACATTCTTTCCGGGGCAAAAGAACTGCATGATAGATTAGAGACATATTATATTCGAAATATGGATTTTGACAAGGTTAATGAAAAAGTAGATTTTGTTATGAAAAAGTTGGAAGGATATGCAAAGCTATATACCCATAAAGTTTAATTAAGTGAATAAAATATTTATGCGCTGGTTAAAATGTAACTTCTATATAACTCATTTTTCTATATCATAAAAAGTCACAATGATTTGTAAAAATCATAAGCCGCTGAGACTAATATTTTACCTTGAATGCAAATATACCAGATAGGCATAAATATTTTATGTATTAAAGGAAGAAATTTTGTATAAACTTAATAAAGGGGTAATTACATTTTGGGTGAAAAAGTTAATTTTTAGATTATGTAATTTCCTCTATTTTATAAAAAAATATTATATTATTTTTCAAAAATTAAAGGAATATTCAGATAATTGTAGAAATAAATATGATAAGTAATCATTTATGAAAAGTGATATTTTGTACAGGAGGTGTATACTATGCCAGATAAAGGTAAAAGTAAGAGCGGCTCTTCAAAAAAAGGTGAAAAAAAGAGCGACAAGAAAAAAGCCGAAAAAAAATAAAGTAATACAACACATAGGTAATCTGTGTGTTGTATTACTTTATAATTCTATTCCAATTTTATAATAATTATTCATTTCATCCTTAGGAACCATACCTCCGCCTGTAGCCCATGCAATATGAACTGCATTTCTCATCTTATTATTTAAATTATGCTTATCTATATATGCTTTTCCTGATTTGGTATTAAATATCCTCATTATACCTGGAAGTCCGGCTGTGGCAGAGGGCTCCAAGTATATATTTTCTAAATCTGCGGTTTTGCTGAGAAGTTTAAAAAGAGAAGCATCTTTTACAGTATAAATTCCGCTTAATAGACTGCCCATAGTTTTACCTACGAATCCGGATGGTCTTCCAACGGCCAATCCATCTGCAGCAGTTTTGTTATCAAGCCCAAAATCCTGAACACATACTTTATTGTGCTTTTCAGTAATACTGCCGATTAACATGCAGGGCGAATGGGTTGGCTCAGCAAAGAATGTATGCACATTATTTCCATATAAGAGCTTTAAACCAAATGATACTCCACCAGGCCCTCCCCCTACACCACAGGGGATATATACAAATAAAGGGTGATCATTATCCACAGTAATACTCATAGCTTCCAGCTGACTATGCACCCTTTCTGCAGCAGTGGCGTATCCTAAAAACAAGTCTTTTGAATTTTCATCATCAATAAAATAACAGTTTAAATCTTTTTCTGCCAGTTTTCTGCCTTCCTCAACTGCTTTGCTGTAATCTGATTTATACTCAATAACATTAACACCCTTGCTCAAAAGAAGACTTTTTTTCCACTTCTTTGCATCGGAAGACATATGAACTTTAACTTTAAAGCCAAGTTTTGCTGCCATTATTCCAATGCTTAATCCTAAATTGCCTGTAGAACCTACAGCTATAGAATACTTTGAGTAGAAATCTCTAAACTTATCACTGCATAAAATTGAATAATCATTTTCTTTAGTTATCATATTGTGGCTAAAGGCTAAATCCTCTGCATGCTTAAGTACCTCATAAATTCCGCCTCTTGCCTTTATAGAACCGGATATTGACAGATTATTATCACATTTTAATAAAAGCCTTCCTTCTAACTTATTACATGAAATTTCCTCTAAGTATTTCTTCATATTAGGTATTTCAACAAGAGGTGATTCAATTCTGCCATTTTCTTTTGATGTTTCAGAAAATGCTTTTGATATATAAGGAGCAAATCTTTTTAACCTTTCATCAGCATCCTCTACATCAGCACTGCTTAAAGGTATCTTACTGAAAACCCCCTCATCATTAGAATAATTTGGGTTTATCCACGTAACTTCCTTAAGTAAAATAACTTCACTAAGGATTGGGAATTTTGTTATCCACTGCTTTAGACTTTTACCTGAAATTAAATTTTCATCCATATCAGCACCCCACATTAAAATAATTACCTTTAAACTAATTTATCAGCTAAAAGGTGAGCTTTTGAATTATATAGTTTTTCAAAATAATTCACTCTATTATAAGAATAAAATTTAGATATATTAAATGCAAGATGTTTTACAGGTTAAAATTCGCCTTTACAAGAATAGAAACATGGTATATACTACTGTATATACACTAGTAAAGGGGGAGTATACATGAGAAACAGCAGTTTAAAGAAATTAACCTATTCAGCTTTATTAACAGCACTTGCAATTATAATTCCTATAGTTTTCGGACCATTTTTAAAAATTCAGATACCGCCTTTTTCTGCAACTTTAGCCTCACATGTTCCTATGTTTTTAGCAATGTTTGTAGGGCCGGAAGCAGCAGTAATAGTTGGAGTTGGGTCTTTTGCCGGTTTTCTTTTAACAGCGCCTGCAGTAGTTGCAGCCAGAGCTTTAATGCACGCAATTGTAGGACTGGCCGGTGCCATACTTATTAAAAAAGGAGTCAGCTTTAAGAAGATAATATTTATAACTATGCCTATCCATGGGATTTTGGAAGCCTTAGTTGTAATGCCGTTTGGGTTTACCATGTATAAAGCATTGGTAATAGTAGGAATAGGAACTGCTTTGCATCATACAGCAGATGGATTTATAACAATTGCTCTTGTTGCTGCCATCGAAAAAGCACTGAAATTAAAATTAACAGAAATATTTGCTAAATAGAATTAAGGCATACCGTTTATGGTATGCCTTAATTTTTAATCGTCCTCAGATTCTTCGTTCCAGCCATCATCCCAGTTATCGTAAAAGAATGGGAACATATAAGGATACATATACGGGAACGGATATTTTTTCTTATAATAAGGGTGTTTTTTTGGGTAATGAGGGTACTTGCTTGGGGGATACTTTGGTTTCTTTTTTTGTTTATATTTTTGCCTGTCGGTATCTTCCATATCATCCTCATCAAATTGATATGCCATAGGGCAGTATCTCATCATTGGACAAAATGAGCAGGGAGAAAAATCATTCATATCTTCTTCTATATCATCTGCAGGTGTATTATAAATTTTGGTTTCTTCCTTATCACTCATAAGGAACCTCCATAATATTAACTACGATTTATTATATGTAGTTATAGGAGAATTGAAACCATTTTATCGATAAATATAAGAAGGAGCCTCAATGAAGCTCACAAGATATATTGAGATAATTGTATAATTCAAAAATTAACTTTTTCAGCTTAAAAAAACGTAGATAATTCGTTATTTTTAAGCTGAAAAATCAGCCAAAATGTTATTATGCAATTTTCTTATATTATGAAGTTTTTCTTTTTCGGGATAGGATATTATTTGTCAGCATTACAAAAGTAAGTATAATATCAATAATCAGACCAAATAAAATAGTAGAATTTGAGCCGAATTTAGTAAACATAAATCCAAATATGGGGGCAGAAGCGATACCGGATAAACCAATTATCGTTTCTGATATACTCATACAGCTTGTCTTATATTTTTCGGGAGCCAGTTCATAAATATATGTTTTATAAGATGCCGCCACTAAACCATAAGCAAAACCTGACAGTATACCCATTAGTATTACTGCCAATGAATTGCCGAATACCAGAATTACTGAAAGTCTAATTATTTGAAGAAGGAAAGCTATTAAAATAATGCTTTTGCTCTTATGTTTTTTAAGAAGTCTGGCCGTAAGAAAAAACGTTACAATCTCCGGAGATGCATCAAAACAATAAGTAAGACCTAAGCTGGCCACCCCTCCGCCATAATCAGACACCAGTATGGCCAGGTAGCAATAGATTCCCTTAACAACAAAGTTATACATAAAAATTATAACTATCATAACTATAAGGGGTTTTATTTTAAAGATCTCTTCCAGACCTTCCTTGATAGAAATGCTGGAACCGGAATTTTCATAATCCAGATTACTGTTATCATTTATGAAATACATAATGATAAGAGTAAGTATTATGCCAAGTACTATATACCAGTAATAAATTTTCCATCCGAAGCTCTGGAGCAAAAGTCCCAGCAGCACTCCTGAAAATCCATATCCAATGGAGCCGAACCCTCTTATCTTGCCAAAGTTTCTCTGCTCATTAGTAGCCTTTAATGTATTTATGCACCAGGTATCTGTTAGAGTATATGTAGCTGATATGAAAAATCCCCATAAAGTTAACATAAGGTAAATCTGCCAGTTCTCCTTTATAAATAAAAGCCCTGCTGCTGATATAAGACCAATAACTAAAGATATTGCCATTACATTTTTTATTTGCCTTAACTTATCAACTATATAACCTATGATAATCTGGCCTATAAGTCCAGACAAAGTATATATGGTAACAGCTATGCTGATTTCTTTTTTTGAAAATCCCATATCCGATATGTACATAGTGTACATGCCTGTTACACTTAATATCATAGCCCAATATAGGAACAAGAAAGCTCTGAACTGATTAAATTTATTTTTTATTATAATCCACCCCTTTGGCAGGTAACAGATGCCTGAAAATATATGTAAATTAAACCACCTAAATGACTTACTATCATTAAATAAACTGGTTAGATTTAAGCCGCTTAGCCTATAATAAACGATATTTATAAAAATTAAAACCCCTAAATTGATATTTATGTATCGATTCTGAGGTATATGCAAATTATGTAATGCATAGCTGCCTGAATTTGCATACCGCTATATCTAATACATCAGTTCTTTCGCTGCAATATTAGCTTAAATAATTAAAATAGTTACTGAAAAAAAACAAAACATATTCTATAATAAGATAAAGGAGTTGGTATTTTGGGTTTTTATGATGAAATATCTAAATACTATGATTATATTTTCCCAACAGATATGGAAGAGGTTAATTTTTTATCTGATATGTCCGGAGATCCTCCAAAGTATTTACTGGATATAGCCTGCGGAACAGGAGGGTATTCACTGGAACTTATAAAACTGGGCTATAAGGTAACAGCAGTTGATTTAGATCAGAAGATGGTTGAAGAATTAAAAAACAAAGCAGAAAAACTGAATATAGATGTTGTGGCTCTTCAGGGAAATATGCTGGAGATAGATAAGAAAATCCAGGATAAATTTGACCTGGCATTTTGTATTGGAAATTCTCTTGTTCACTTAGATGGAGAAATTGAGATAGGGATGTTTTTGAAAGAAGTTAAGGGCATGTTGAAGGAAGATGGCAGCTTAGTGATTCAGATTATTAATTACGACAGGATACTAAAAAATAAAGTCAGCTTTCTGCCTACAATAAAAAATGCTGAAAGGGGACTTGAATTTTCCAGAACTTATCGCTGCGATAATGAGGAAAATAAAATTTTCTTTAAAACTGTTTTAAAGGTGGATGGTAAAATAATTCAAAATGAAATAGCTTTATATCCTATTCTTTCAGATAGCTTGGTTTACCTTGCATCTAAAGCCGGATTTAAAAATATAAAGCTATATGGAAATCTGGAAGGCGGAGAATTTAATAAAGATAATTCTTATGTTTTGGTTTTGTCTGCATCTTAACTGCTATTGATTGGGGACGGTTCTTAAGTAATTCTATTAATAAACAAAAGATACAAGAAATATTTAATAAGAAATTACTAAAAAATATTTGAGTTTTTTATAAAAGATGATATAATAATTATGTTGCGAAATTTAGCAGCATATATGCGGACATGGCGGAATGGCAGACGCGCTAGTTTCAGGTACTAGTGAGTAACATCGTGCAGGTTCAAGTCCTGTTGTCCGCACCAAAAACCCTTGTAAATTCAATGTTTACAGGGTTTTTTATTTTTGATAAGTTATTAATAGCCCGAAAAAGACCACTAGTGTATTTGTTGAAAAACAAGGAAACTAGTGGTTACTTTTTTATCTGCAATAATAGTTATCTGAACGGAATTAGAGCCATTTGTAATTTTTGGGCAAGTAAAGAATATATCAAGAGATGAAGATAATAAACAGATAATTTTTTACAGACAGTTTTTTCAATATTTGAAAAGCAACAGAATAATAGAAAGAACTGTTAAAGAATACTTGAAAGCAATTGATATGGAAGAAAAAATTTTAGAAAGAATTATGAAAATAGACAGTAGGATTTAGTCCCTTCAGCGTAATAACCTATAATTAAATATATAAAAAAGTAAGGCAGGGATTAGTCCTCTGCCTTTTCTTTATCTATGAATTCAACAACATCAGTTAAAGAACAATTTAAATAATTACATATTTTTTCTAATACTTCTAAAGATACATATTCGTTTTTTTTCATTTTCAACATAGTTGACCTTGATGTCCTATCAGTTTCCTAAGGCTTTTATTCTTATCGATCAGGCTTTCAACGATTGAGTACACGGAACCGCTTCCACTCTCGATTGCGGTTGAACAGTGCCGCCAGTGAAATCTAACTATATTTTTTATACACGACGCAGCCGTTTTACAAATATCATGACAGATGCTAAACCGAAAGCCACGATGGTGATTAGAGAGACAGGAAAATCGTCGCCGGTATCAGGGTTTTTAGGACTCGTAACAGACGAGGGTTTGCTGTTCGTGTTATTTTGAGATGAACTGGAAGAAGCTGAAGAAGTCTGACTGCTGGCTTTTCCACCTAAATTCTGAGCAGGTACTGCAACGCTGTCAAGGGACGGCAGGAACACCTTAAGCTGCGGATAATAGCGATTATCAGAAGTGTTCTCCGTTGCCTGCCAGACACCGGAAAAATCAAAGTTTTTCATATTATCGACAACTGCTTTTCCCGTCATCTGTGCGGTTGTCAGTCCTTTTGCATATCTCGATGAACGATCTCCAGCATTGTCGGAGTTATAATAGCAAGAACTTGTCGTGATTTCGTCTTTGCCAAAGAACATATCGATACACAGTCCGCCAGTGACATGCCCTGTGGTATAGCAATAAACTGCACCGCCTCCGGCACCGGTAAAACTTCCTGTCCATACACCGCCCTGACCGTCAACATCGCCTGTGGCATAACAGAACACGACGGGCAGATTGCCCTCCCCGGAAAAACCGCCACAGTAGAAATTGGAATAGTCAAATTCAGGAAGAGCACCTGAGACATTTCCGGTTGAATAGCTATTGGTTATAATGCCATGATGTGAATCGTCAGGCGAATGGCCCACGAAGCCGCCGATATATGTGTAGGAAGTGGGATTTACGATATTATCCGTAACGGTAACGTCTCCTTCTGAGAAACATCCATCAATGTGTGTTTGTTCTTGAACTTCCCCGACAAAACCGCCGACGCTGTCTGTTGATCCGCAACTGTAATCTTCGTTTATTTTTCCTATTATATTACCGGCTGCGCTGCATTTCTTTATTTCATTCATATTGGTTCCTGCAAAACCGCCGACATGAAAAATGGGAGTATCGGTGTAATCTGATATGTAATTGATATTGACCGTCGACCTGCAGTTGTTAAAATTGCCGCAGTTACAACCGGTCATTCCGCCGACGTAAGCGTCTGTATGGTTATTACCGGAATTTACTGTAACAGTACCCGCCGCATTTAAATTCAAAACGCTCCCTGTCACATAGCCAAACAGACCTACATATGTTTCACTGTTTAAATTTTTAGTGATATTTATCGTGATCGTATGGCCGTTTCCGTTAAATGTTCCGCTGAACGGATTTGATTTGCTGCCAATCGGCTCAATATTTCCGCCATCAATATCGTCCATCAGAAGAAATGCTGAGCCGGGGCTATAATAAACACGTGCTAACTGTTCCTTTGTTTCAATCCGGTACGGGTTGTCCGATGTCCCGTTTCCTCCTGCGTATGACTGAAATAATATTGGGAACCCGTTATTAATTCCCGATTCCGTTTGCCAGTAGAAATCATGGCTTTCCATATTTGCATTCAGCGTATCTGACAATCCGGAGAGCGTCTCATCATAGAAATAATCAAGCCCATTATAAGTGCCGTACATTTTACCGATTGGGTTCATTCTATATGAACAGCTACCGTTTATTGTAAGAGGAGAGTCGTTGTATATATGACTGTTAGAAAGTTGGCCAAAATAAAAATTGCCAACCAGCCCGCCCGCATACGCAGTACCGTTATGTACCGCTGCCGTTAGGCTTCCCGCAAAATAGCAATTGTCAATCGTTCCGCAACTGTAGCCGGCAAGCCCGCCTGTATAAGTATCTGCATTGGCTGATATATTGATTGTGGCAGCCGAATAGCTGTCACATATTCCCCGCGAACCTTTTTGTGTTACGCTTAAACCGGTTACATACCCGGCCAGGCCACCAATGTTGCTTTCTGAATTTGTACTGACCGTTATTGCCGCAGAAGTTCCACAACACCGGATTAAGCCATCGCTTGTTCCTGCAATTGCACCGGCATTGATATTTTCACCTGTAATGCTTATTGTGCCGGAGACTTTCAAATTGATGACAGTGCCATTATATCCGATATATCCAAAGAGACCGACATTGTTTTTAGAGTCTGAACTATTGTAATTCATGCTTAGCTTAACCTTATAGCCGTTTCCGTCAAAATACCCTGTAAACGGTTGCTGCTCGCTTCCGATTGGTGCCATGTTACCCGCGTCGACATCATTCATCAATTTGTAGTGTTTATCAAGGCCCGTTTTAGTAATCTGATTTATGTCCTCTGCAGTTTGAATTAAAATCGGATCATTTGTTGTACCGGCTGCGGCTGTTGTCTGAGCTCTTACCGGTATATTATTTGAGAATATAAGAACAAAAGATATCAAAACCGCCACCGATATATTTATTAATTTTAAATAGCGCTTCCCGAGTCCACCCATAATTATCATTTCCTCCTCAATCATGATATATGCCATGCTTTGTAAAAGGCATGGCATACAGTTACATTATTTTGACAATTTTCGTCTGATTCAATTATACTTATACAAAAAGTATTCCGCAATGTACGAAAGTACAGTCTGACGAAAAAAAGTACGGCGGATTTATTCCTTTTATATATGAGGTTCCTGAACAATCCCCATTTTTACGGCGTAGGCGATCACCTGCGACCGGTTTTCCAGATGCAGTAGCTCGATAATCTTCCCCATATGGTATTTGACTGTCCGCTCAGTCAGCCCCAGGGCTGTGCCCGCATCTTTATAGGTAACGCCTTTCGCCACCAATTCCAGTATTTCGAGCTGCCGCTGCGTGAACCGCGGCTCTTCAATATCCTTTTCAGCGGATGGACGACCGCTTTCTTTCCCGTCCGTGTTCAGCCGCTTCAGCTCCTGAAGAACCCGCGCGGCGACCGGCCGGGTAAGGAGTGCTTCTCCGTTTTCAAGGCCGTGCAGCAATTCCACAAGCTCTTTCGCGTCGGTGCTTTTAAGAAGGTAGCCGGACGCCCCGTATCGGATTGCGTCAAACAAGTCCTCGTCCTCTTCCGAAGACGTCAGCATGGCAATTTTAGTTTCGGGGCTTTCGGCTTTTAAAAGCTTCAGCGTGTCAATTCCGCTCAGGTTCGGCATTTTGATATCCATCAGAATGATGTCGGGCTGCAGAAGCCTTGCTTTTTCAAGAGCTTCCTTACCGGAATTGGCGATGCCCGACACCTCGAAGCCATAGGTTTTCAAAAGATAGCTGAGACCTTCGATGAACAAAGGGTGATCATCCACCAGCATAAGTTTCATGAACATTTTTCCCTCCCTGTGATACGGGCAAAGTTTAGTGTAACTTTACAGCCTTTTCCAGGCGCGGATTCAATGGAAAGCTCCGCACCGATTTCCATCGCCCGCTCCTTCATGATGCTCAGCCCAAATGCTTTTCCGGCCCTGTCGTTTTTGTCTAAAACGGTAAATCCTCTACCATCGTCTTCTATCGATAAAAGCATTATCCCTTTTTCATGGGAAAGGGATAATTTTACATGGTTCGCCCCGGAATGCTTCTGCACGTTGTTGAGGGCCTCTTTAGCGATGCTGAGCAGATGGAGCTGGACCTGCGGTGCAAGGTCGATATCAACCAGATCAAGATTTGTAAAAAGTTCCGTTGGCATGCCGCTCCGCTGCTCAAAATGCAGAATATCGTTCCTGAGCGATTCCAGAAAATCACTGTCGGAGTGGGAGATGCTTCGGGCGCTTTTGATATATGCGCGTATTTCGTCGTGTGCCGTCTGTGTCACCTCGACCAGCCTGTCTAGTTTGTCGCTGACGGTGTGGACACCGGTCGTCACAAGCTCCTTCCGGATGCCCTGCGCCTGCAGGTTGATAAACCCCAGAATTTGCCCTAGGTTGTCGTGCAGGTCTCTTGTCATCCACTCTTTCTCGTTGGCAGCGGCAAGCCTGCGCTGCTGCTCCAGATACCGCTGCAGCTCCTTCTTCTTTTCTGTTATTTCATATACCATGGCAAGCCTTCCCATCAGTGCTCCCTTACTATCGGGAAGAGGAGAGAGGACAGCCTCGTAAATTTTTATGCCATTATTTGTTTTAATAGAAAACTCGGTATGCGCCGCGTTTCTGTCGGCACAGGCCTTTGCAAATTCGGGGATATTACCGTAAATATTATCCGCTTCCCGGCCAGAGGCCTCTTTTGCGGAAGTTCCCATAGTTCTTTCAAAAGCAGGGTTGATATCCAGTATTCTGCCCTGCAGATCCATCACCATTACGCCTGCGTCCATGGTCTCAATCACCGTGGCGCGCGCAAGTGGCACCAGATCGAACATCTTATAACGGAAGATTGCCCATGCCATAAGCGCCCCGGCAGGGCCGAAGAATATTGGCGTAAGGTCGAACCGGTGGACGGGGCTTAGGCCCGTGATATAAAAAAGATTCGGAAATACAATGAAGCTCGCGCCGATAAGAAGGATGACGGCCTGTTTACGGTAAACTGTTTTCCGATGAATTACGGCCAGAATTAACAGAATCAAGGCTATAATATTGATGACGTGTTCGTAAAGCGCATGGACGAAAAAGGCAGGGCCGTACTCTTTGGTAATAACCGGGAAAGCCCCGCTGGTATCCAGCCGCATGTTATACCGCATCAGGCCGTGAAGTCCGTCCGTCCATACCAGAATAATAATGATGGTTGGCAGCAGCAAAAGCCACAGGAATTTTTTATTTCGCAGCCATCTGTCGTACCCGGTGAAACGCATGCACAGCGCCTGCAGGGCTACGGGCGAATAGCAGTAGGCAAAATACTGAATGTTCGCCCAGAACAGCTTGGTCGAAAAATCAGCTCCGGACATTTCAAGCGCGTTGCCGCCCGACCAGACGGTTACGATCAGCATGCTCACAATAAAACTTACGGCACACTTTGAATGCCGCTGCCGAATAAGAGCGTAAACGCCAAGTGAAAGCGTGGCAGACGCCGAAATCAGAAGGAGCCATATGTAGGGTATAAACTGAAACCGCATCGTCCCGCTTCCTTTCAGTGATATAATCTCCGCAAAGTAAAATTTTCTTACTGATTTAATTATATCGCTGAAAGTCGGAAAACACCAGAACCTGTGGAACAATTCCCATAAAGCTCATTTGTTCAGGTCAAAAAATAGTAGTAAACTTCGTTTGATATATTCCACCGCCTTTGCCCTTAGTGTTGGTAATAATATAACGTCCCGTAAGGGTATGACAACCTTTCATTTTCTGATTTATTCAGGAGCCGGGTTCTGCCAAAAGTCAATTTCCATCAGTTAATTTATAGAGAAATATTGGCTTTTTGAAACCGTCTGACTGGTAAAATAACTGCCCACCGTTTTCCAGGTGTAACCTTTTTGATTGCTGCCGATTACTCTGTTGAATGCGAAATTTCCAACAATTCTGTCGCCGTTGCTGTCAAATTTAACGGAGCCGTTAATCGATACCATCCGGTCGGTTACCGCCGTCAATGCATTTTTAAAGTCTGAAAAGCTCGTAAAATTCCAGTCTCTGTTGATATACATAAGGGCACAGATCCATACTGCATCATAGCTATTGGTATCATAAGACGACAGCTTATACCCTAAAGAAGAAGATAAATCATGATAGATTACGTCCGTCACCACCGAAATATTTTTACCGCTCTCACGCACCGGGCTTGACATAATGGAAGCGGTAAATTTCGTCTTACTTGCGAATCCGGCGGCTTTACTTGATTTGATCAGCTCGGATGATAAAGAAGTAGAATCGGTTCCCATCCATTGCACCGAAGCAAGATTGGAATATGCCGAGGCCTCTTGGAGTAGTTGAGTCGATTCACCATAGGATATTAATAGAACGGCCGTTTTTGTTTTATCTGCGAGCTGCCCGATCTTTTGATTCAGTTCGTTTAGGCACGACTGATTGTCTCCCTGCTTATAAACAATCGGGGTATTAACGGTGCCTCCCGCTTTGCTATAAGCGTTTTTGAACGATTCATATAAATCCTTCGAATACATGGTATCGTTCATGAGCACATAAACATTATTCAATCCCTGTTTAGAGCAGTAGCCGACCATAGCCTGCGCCTGTTTATTGTCGTTTAAAGAAAGCCGAAACGTATTGTCCGGGATTCCGATGCTTGTTGCGGTGCAGCCAGGAGAAATCAGCAATATATGGTTTTCATTCGCATATTGCCTGACAGTAGCAAGTTCATTCGTGCTGTAAGGGCCGATTACAATGTGTATGCCCTGCGCTTTCAGTTCTTTCAACTCCTGCAAAGCCGTTTCAGCGTCGCTTTTCGTATCTTTTGATACAATGCTGACGGACGGACTGCCAGAATAATAGTTTTTCAGGGTATCTGAAATATCTTGCTGAGCCTGATTTATCGTTTTGAGGGCTGACTTTCCTATACTGCTCAGGCTTCCTGTCAATGGCATGAGCGCGCCGACTGTAATTTCACTGGTTCTGATATCAGAATCGTATTCCCGATAAAACAACGTATTGGTTGGATGCTGTGATCCTGTGTTCAACCGGAACTGATAGCCTCCTGTCAATACCCATCTCGGATTATTTCCGTTCTTTGTCACTTTATAAAATCCGATGCTGCCGTTTATGATATCTCCCACCTCATCAAAGGCCAGACGCGCGTTGGTGCCATACATGTTCTTGGCCATAGCTACAACCGAGTTTTTGAAATTCATGTTCTGAAGCTGGTTTGCATTTGCTTTTGACAAAGTAATGCCGCCCAGCATAAATGCGTCATACGTTTGATACACGCTGGAATCCGGATTCGACAAGCCATTTTTGGCCAATTTATTGATTAAATGTTGATCCAGATACGAGAAAGGGTCAATCGGCATTGAAAAAGCCTGCCGGTCGTCGGTCAGCGCGGTGAACTCCGTTTTCGTTGCAAAATCGGCCGCTGTCTTGTCGCTGACGACAATATTCTTCTTTGCCAGGCTGTCGGTGCCGAACCATTTGACATTTTCTAATAAATTATCGGATGCCGAGGCCTTTAAGATATTGACGGCTTCGTCATAGCCGATCAGTAACACCCCTATGTTTTTCTTCTGAACTGTATTCTCGGTTTTCTGAACAGAATCATGTATCTTTTTTACCGAACCGGAGAAATCCGAAGCGTTGGAGTCGTATGCTATGGAATCTGCCAACTGGATGTCTGTATAGTTTTTCTTCAACTGCTTCCCAAATGTGTTGTACATGTCTTTTCCATATGTACTGTCGGCATATACTACAACTACCTGACTGATACCCCGGTTTTTCAGCAAATCGACCTGCGCTTGGGCCAATTTGGAATCATTTAGGGAAAGACGCAGAATATTGTCGTTTTTACGCAGTGACATCGTTGTGCTGGTGGGCGATATGATAACCATACCGTGGGAATCCGCAAACTTTTCAACCGCCGTCGTCTGGCTGCTCGAATACGGCCCGATGACAATCCGGATTCCTTGATTATAGAATTCTTTCAGCTTTTCCAACGCCACAGCATCGCTGGAGCTGCTGTCTGCTGTTATAAGATTGACTGAATATCCATAGGTCGCCGCCAAGTCAGCTTTCGCGATTTTCAATGCCTCCAGAGACTGCTTCCCCTGGGAAGCCAGCGAGCCAGTTATGGGCAGAAGGGCGCCAATCGTCTTTTTTACTACGAATTTTTGATTTACGCTGCATCCCCCAAATACAGACGTGGAGGTAATTAAAAATGCCAACAAGATCAAGAAGGCGCTTTTTCTGAATTTCTTCATTAAACCTTTCCTTTGCTTTCCTATTTTTAACTGTCTGTTCTCTTTTTTAAACCGTATGCGTGTTGCAAAGGCGGCAATCCCGCACATGGAAGCTGCCATCAACACAATCGGGATAAATGGGACGGAGGAACTTCCGGTATCCGGATTAGGTATCGTAGCGGTGGAGGAAGTGGATGATGATTTACCGGGAGACGTGGTTTCAGCGCTGACCGTACTGGTAGAAGATGACGATGGGTGTCTGATTCCTCCGATGCCTTCCTGCTGAATCGAAAAAGACTTCGTAACCGTGGCTTTGTAATACACGTCTGTTCCTTCCCTTGTGGCTGTGAGGGAATAGTTTCCGACTTCTGCCGGCGGCGTACTGCCGGAATAACTCGTTCCGTTTGTCCCCATATATTCGCAGTTGACGGCACCGTTCCCGCTGCCGCCCGAAACAACGGGGGAAATCGTTTTTCCGCAGGTATAAACGCTGTTCAAATCTGTTACGGTGAGGGCACTCTGATTCATTTTCAAGGTATTTGTGCCCGAGCTCACTTTTCCATGATAGCCTGTATATATTATTTTACCGTCTGCAATCACGTCGACGGTTGTATCGCCGGAAGAATAAACAGGCAGATAGATATACAGTCTGCCGCTACCGTCGGTATGCACATCGTTTATACCATAGGGTACAACGGCCCGTCCATGCCTGACAAAAATAGCGCTCACATTTGTCCCGGAAGGCAAAGTAATTGTGGCTGGGTAGACGGAGCTGCTCCCATTTGACGGCGTGTAGCTCATACTGTTGGCGTTCACCGAACCACCTGTAACGGTCCAATTGTTTCCTTCGATGCCTTCTCCCGCAACCGTGACCGTGCCACCCGAGATTGCAAACGAACCGTCGTTATAGTACCATACATAATTGCTTACGGATACCGTTCCTCCCGATATGTTTATCCTGCCTCCGCCTCCGTTTGTCCATACGGTATTCATTTCAATCATGCCGCCCCTGACATTCAACGTACCCCGCAGTTCAATCTGATTGATCGATACAGGTTTACCGGAATCCGTGCCTGTAACAGACAACAGAGCGTTTGAACCAACGATAACAGCAGTGTCATAATCGTCTACTTTGTCTGAAATAATATTTGCACTGTTGCTATCAAAAGTGATGTATAGCTTTGAGCCATTAGTGATCTCAATCGCATAATCATTGCAATCATGAAGTTCAATATCCACATTTTTAAGCACGATATTTTGCGTGCCTGAAACGGTAATACCGTTCGATGCGGTTGTGCCTGTTATCACATAACCGTACGGGTTTGCTGAAGCGTTCGCTCCAAATACATCTTTTCCCGTCACGCCGCTGTCCGAAAGGTCGATACTTTCCCGACCGACGTCAAGCACGGTCATTTTATTGCTGTCGCCGACCGTAACCGAGGTATCGGAAGTACCGATATTCACCTTGAGTCCGTAATACTGGGAATTGTAATAGACGGTGGCTCTGTCGTCGCCCGCAGGCATCCAGAGGTATAGCTTTCCGTATGTATCCGTCCTGCAGGAGCAGGTTTTTCCGCCGTTCACCGAGCAGGCAACCGTGGTGCCCGCTGTAAAGCCGCTCACCGTGACGCAATGCTCCGCGGTTCCGCTGTCGTCGGTTATCGCGCCGCAGACAGACGAGGAATAAACCGACCCGCCGGTTATTTTAAAGGGGTCGCCGGATATTTCGATACCATATGCACCACCTGTCGCCGTGACCATACCGTCTGTGATATTTACCGGACAATCAGAGGCGACTATGCCCATACCGCTGGCATTGCCTGTCGCCGTGACCGTACCTCCGGAGATATTCAGCGAGCCGCTATTCATGTCGATTCCTACACTGACGGCCTTGCTGCCGCTTGCAGCCGTGACCGTGCCCCCGGAGATATTCACGGTGGCGCCATCGCAGCAGATACCCTCTCCCACAAGGCCGCCTGCCGCCGCAACCGTACCCCCTGAAATGCTTAACGCACCAATATCAACGCGTACACCGTCGCCGTCACCGCTGCCCGTTGCATGGAGCGTACCGCCGGTTACGATGACCGTACCGCAGGTGTAAATCCCCCAGCCCTCGTTTCCTCTGCCTGCCGTATTAACCGTGCCGCCCGATATGCACACCGTGCCTCCGGAATTATACATATAACTGCCGATACCCACATCGCCGGTTGCAGTAAGATTGCCGTCAGCCGAGCCCGAGATGTTCACCGTTGCGCCCGTCTCGACCTGCAGGCTTGCACAGTAAAATCCTCCTTTTAGTATATTGTCGCCGCAGAGCACAAGATTGACCGTCGCGCCCGATTCTATCGAAAAGGCAGGCGAACCAGCAATGTTGCTTACATCAATGTTCACGCCGCTGAGCGTGATACTCTGCGCGCCTCCGGATACTGTGACCGTGTGCGCTGACGACGCACCGATGATGATATACCCTTCAGGGTTTGCCGACGTAATGTGGTTTCCATTCGCGTCGTAGCCATCCACCGTCCCGCTGCCGATGGCAATGCTTCCGCTGCTTATATCCAGCGTGGTTTTTTCAGCTTCCGCCGCTGTCGCCATGAGTTGCCCGCCGTGAAGCATTATAAAGGCCGTCATTATTGCCAGCAACATGGGAAGGCCCTTAGTGAATCCTTTACACTTTAGCATTTCTGTTCCCTCCATAGTAAATCAGTTCATTGTTTCAGCAGCAACCAGGATTATATAATATAAATAAAAGCATTGAGCCACATGAACAGGCTTACCGCAAAACCTGATTTATTGTTTTTTATAATTTATTCTTGTGACACTTTTCACCATAATCAATTATAATTTTGCCGGATTTTTTTCGCAATGTACGAAAGTACAGTCCCATAAAATAAATTTCTCTTTTTATCGTGATTGAAAATGAGTCAAGTACCACCAGCTCAGCCGGTGGTACTTGACTTGCCTTCATTTGGACAAACAAACTGATCATGTATATCAAACTATCAACAAATATATTAAATGGGTATACAATTAAGCAAACCACAAGTTTACTTAATTACACTATAATGAATGTAAGGTGATATAATGGGACACGAAGAACGCCGACGACAGGAAAAAGAAATCAGGCGAAAAGACATCGTTGATGCCGCCGAACAAATATTTTTTTCTAAGGGGTATGAAAATGTTTCAATGGATGAAGCAGCAAAAGAAGCGGAATTTAGCAAACGAACCGTCTATGCCTATTTCAATAGCAAAGAACAAATTTATTTCGAAATTATGATCAGAGGATACAGCAATTTGCGTTCAGACTTTTTTTGATATAAATGCTGCTATTTGATTGCACTTAAACTATTGATTTTACTGGGTTTGTGCTATAGATGCCGTATCACCACTCGCACCAGAATAAAAAGTCATCAGCTTAAGGTTTAACTAGCACATGATTTTTTTATATTTTAACAGCAAACAAAAATAGATAGTATTATCTCCTTGTCATAATAAAGCAGGATAGAACAAGAATAAGTATT
>Ga0172378_10000972_pt1 | contig 25921 bp, 20 predicted proteins | sample GrowelOW332metaG_FD_119755 | JGI IMG/M metagenome (GOLD analysis project Ga0172378, IMG submission 119755) | Groundwater microbial communities from an aquifer near a municipal landfill in Southern Ontario, Canada - Pumphouse #3_1 metaG | ecosystem: Environmental > Aquatic > Deep subsurface >... | reverse complement strand
TTATATGAGATGAAGCAACGTAAAGAGAAAATCTCTATGTTGACGTCGTATGACTATACAACCGCACAAATTGTTGATGGAGCGGGTATAGATGTTATTTTAGTAGGTGACTCTGCATCCAATGTGATGGCTGGTAATACAACCACATTACCTATTACACTGAATCAAATGATTTATCATGGTAAATCGGTGATGCGTGGTGTAAAAAGAGCGTTGGTAGTAATTGATATGCCTTTTGGGTCGTATCAAGGTAATCCATTAGAAGGGGTTGCTTCTGCTATCCGTATTATGAAAGAGTCGCATGCCGATTCTTTGAAACTGGAGGGTGGAGAAGAGATCATTGAGACGGTAAAACGTATCATTGATGCAGGTATTCCTTTGATGGGACATCTCGGTTTGATGCCACAATCTATCAATAAGTTTGGTACCTATACGGTGCGTGCTAAAGAGGAGGTAGAAGCAGAAAAGTTAATACGCGATGCCCATTTATTGGAAGAAGCGGGTTGTTTTGCTTTGGTACTTGAAAAAATACCAGCCAAGTTAGCTGCACGTGTTGCTGCCGAATTAACTATTCCGGTAATAGGAATAGGTGCGGGAGCAGATGTAGATGGACAAGTTTTAGTTGTTAGTGATCTATTGGGTATGACAAAAGGATTTAATCCTCGTTTTTTACGTCGTTATGCTGATCTTAACACGGTTATGACAGATGCTATCCAGCAATATGTGGGCGATGTGAAGAGTTGTAATTTCCCCAATGAGGAGGAACAATACTAGAAAAGATAATCTGTATTTTAAAAGGAACCTATGATAATTTCTTCTATAAATAAAAAGTTGTGGTCGAGTAGTTTTATAAAAATCTATACAAGTAACATATTACTATACCTAGCTACTTATATGATTTTGCCGCTACTTCCTTTCGAAGTGCAACGTAGTTTACATACAGAAAACTTGTATGAAGCTGCTTTCTTGTTGTGCAGTTTTCCACTAGCTCTTTTTTTTATAGGCCCTTTTTATAGCGTTCTTACTGACCAATATTGTCGTAAACGCATAGCAATAGTTGCTTTTTTGCTGACTATTGCTGTGCTATATGGCTATCAAGGTATGATAGGGTTGTGGAGTGTTGTGCTCTTTCGATTTATACAGGGAGTAGCCTTTGGATTAGGTACCTCACTACACAATACTTTATCTTTAGATATAACGCCCTCTTCACGAAGAAGTGAGGTAAATATTACCATCTTTTGGTCTAAACGAATAGGCATGTTTTTAGCACCAGCGGTGGGGTTGTATCTATATCATTATTACTCCTTCTTAATTGTGTTGTACGTTGCCATGGCATGTTGTGCTCTTGGTGTGCTTTTACTCTCTTTTGTACATATCACTTTTTATGCGCCAATTGGTGTTCCTAAATGTTCTTTTGATCGTTTCTTCTTAATAAGAGGCTGGTTACCAGCATTGAACGTTATACTTATTTCTTTTGTTTTTGGATTATTGATGCCTTTGTTTAGTATTGTACCCATGGCTAAGAATATATCCGCTGACATTAACATTGTTTTTTATGCTGGGTTATTGATTAGCGTTCTTTTCTCTCTCTTCTTGAAACGTAAGAAGGAATTCTTGGTTTCAACGATGCACCAAACGATTATTGGTTTAGCACTTCTTTTCTTAGGCCTATTAGCTTTTGTATACGTCAAGTTGTCGCTAGTTAGTGCCATAATTGCTATGGCAGCTGTTGGCATAGGTATGGCATTATCAACATTAGATTTGTTGATTATGTTGGTACGTCTGTGTGAACATTGTCAACGTGCTACCGCTAATGCCACCTATATTCTCTCTTGGGAAATTGGGGTATCTGCAGGACTAGTGGTTGGTTGTTTCTTACTTGATTCGTATGCTTTGCTATTAGAAACAGCCGTAACTGTTTCTGGAATAGCTTTTTTATCTTATCTGTTTATTACACTACCATATTTTATAAGTCACCGTTTGCGTTAACCTTTAGTCGAGCTCCAGTAGAATGGGGCAGTGGTCTGAGTGAATCACATCGGTTAAGATGCTTGCACGTTTGATATGCGATGCAAGTGGTGTAGTGGTGATACAGTAATCAATCCGCCAGCCTTTGTTGCGCTCACGTGCTTTGAAACGGTAGCTCCACCAGGAATAGACCTGCTCACTTGGGTGCTTATTTCTAAAACTATCGATATAACCATCTGCTAGAAATTGGGTAAACCACTCGCGCTCCATGGGAAGGAAACCACTGTACTTAGCATTTCTAACTGGGTCGTGAATATCAATTTCTTGGTGTGCTATATTATAATCGCCACAAAGCACTAGGTTGGGACGTGTCTTGCGTAGCTCATTCATCTCCTTATGAAAATAGTTGAGCCATTCCATCTTATAGGTAAGACGCTCTTCTCCACTAGTTCCATTAGGATGGTAGATGCTAACAACAGACAGATCGCCAAAATCGGCTCTTAAAAAGCGGCCCTCTACATCATAACGCTCTTCTCCAATGCCATAGACAATCTGGTTGGGCTTGGTACGCGTTATTAGAGCCACACCGCTGTATCCTTTGCGTTGTGCACTATGTAAGTAAACATGATAGCCCATCGACTCAAAAACATCAGCAGGTAACTGCTCGGGTTGTAACTTTGTCTCTTGAATGCAGAGTACATCGGGTTGTTCTTCTTCCAACCACTTTTTTATATCTTTATTAATAGCTGCTCGCAGCCCATTAACATTATAACTAATTATTTTCATTGGATTCCTTTTCAACAAGATAGTTGTTTTGGATGGCTCCTTCAAATTATGGAGGGGTAATTCCTGTTTTTTTTAATCTTTTTGCAAAAAATGGCAATAAAATAGGGGCAAGTCTGCAGACTTGCCCCTATTTAGTAATTGTTATGTGGAAGCCTCTCCTGCTAGCAGGAGAGGGTAGCCAACATTTGTCTTATTTTCTTTGTGCTTTGATGCTTTGGTCACCATAAACAGCTAATCCACCTAGTTCCTCCTCAATACGCAATAGTTGATTGTATTTTGCCATACGGTCGGAGCGACTTAAAGAACCTGTTTTAATTTGTCCACTATTAGTAGCTACCGCAATATCTGCAATTGTTGCGTCTTCAGTTTCTCCAGAACGATGCGAAGTAACAGAGGTGAAACCTGCACGATGTGCCATTTCAATAGCATCGAGTGTTTCTGAAAGTGTACCAATTTGATTTACTTTAATCAAGATAGAGTTAGAGCATCCCTCTTCAATACCTCTACGTAAGAAATCAACATTTGTTACAAAAAGATCGTCACCAACCAATTGTAGCTTATCGCCTAAACGGTCAGTCAGTTTTTTCCAACCTGCCCAATCGTTTTCGTCCATTCCATCTTCTATAGAATCAATAGGATATTTGTTTGCTAGTTCCTCTAGATAATCTACTTGCTCGTCGGCTGTTCGTTTAACACCTTTACTGCCTTCAAATTTGGCGTAATCGTATATACCGTCTGCGTAAAACTCAGAAGCAGCGCAATCCATAGCTATTGTTACATCTTTACCAGCTTTATATCCAGCTGCCTTGATAGCTGCAATGATCGATTCAATGGCATCCTCTGTTCCCTCTAGTTTAGGAGCAAATCCACCCTCATCGCCAACAGCTGTACTTAGACCTCTAGATTTCAATACGCTCTTAAGTGCGTGGAAAATCTCAGCTCCCATACGTAAACCTTCTCTAAAACTTTTAGCACCAATGGGGCGAATCATAAATTCTTGGAATGCAATAGGAGCATCACTATGTGAACCACCGTTGATGATATTCATCATAGGAACAGGTAAAACAAATGCGTTTGCACCACCGATATATCTGTAAAGAGGTAAATCAAGATATTTTGCTGCTGCTTTTGCAACGGCTAGAGATACACCAAGAATAGCATTAGCACCTAAATTGCTTTTGGTTTTAGTGCCATCTAGTTGAAGCATTTTATGGTCAATAGCACGTTGTTCTAGTGCTGATTCACCCTCTAAAGCTGGCCCAATGAGTTTATTTACATTTTCTACAGCCTGTAATACACCTTTGCCAAGAAAACGTTTTTTATCTCCATCTCTAAGTTCTAAGGCTTCATTCTCACCTGTCGATGCGCCAGAAGGAACAGAAGCTCTTCCTATAATACCGCATTCTAGTTGTACATCTACCTCAACGGTTGGGTTACCACGTGAATCTAATATTTCACGGGCGTTAATTGATTCAATTCTCATGTTTTTAATTTTTAAATTTGTCATTACAAAAATGTTTCCTTTTTTTTACTGTATTCATTCAACATGTCGGGCTGTTTGTAATTGGTTTCAACTAGCTATTGCTCTTTTTAAGAGCTCTAGAGCTGTTTTTTACTGCTTTTACAATCCAATTAGCTTTTTAAACAGCCTGACGGATAATGAGATAGAGCAAGATAAGGATTGATTCTCGGATGATGAAATATTCTAGTATAAAAATAGCTAAAACAATTAACTTGTGATTATAAAATCCTAAACAATGTTATATAACATAATTATTTAACATAATAGCTTGCCGGTTTCCATAAAAGCTCTATCTTTGTGGTGTGTTTTTCATAAGTATTAGATTTAGGTTAACAAAGGTTGGAGCAAAGCGTTGCTCCTTTTTTTTTGCCCCTATGCGAGGGCTATTTCATTTATTATACGTAATTTTGCCTTTCAATCCATAAAGTAGATAATTATGTTTTCAGGAATAGTTGAAGAGTATGCTACCGTAGTTTCTATCGAAAAAGATAGAGAGAATGTGCATTTTACATTAACATGTTCATTTGTAGATGCATTAAAAATAGACCAGAGTATATCCCATAATGGTGTTTGTCTCACTGTTGTTCATCTTACGGATAACACGTATACCGTAACAGCCATGAAAGAAACGTTAGATTGTTCTAACTTGGGCTTATGGCAGGTAGGTGATAAAGTGAATGTAGAGCGCAGTATGCCAATGAATGGTCGTTTAGATGGTCATATTGTACAGGGTCACGTGGATCAAACAGCACGCTGTATTGCTATTGAAGATGCGGATGGTAGTTGGTATTTCACCTTTCAATACACCTTTGATAAAGCTATGGCACGCAAAGGATATGTTACCGTTGACAAAGGTTCTGTAACTGTAAATGGTGTGAGTCTCACTGTTTGTAATCCTACTGAAGATACTTTTCAAGTAGCCATTATTCCTTACACCTATGAGCATACCAATTTTCACACCTTTAAGATTGGTTCAGTAATCAATTTAGAGTTTGATATTATTGGCAAGTATTTAAGTAAAATGATGCAATATATAGATTAAGATGGAAGATTTTATCTCTCTTGTTCAAGCACGTCAGAGCGATAGAGCTTTTGATGTAAATCATCAGGTGGAGTCCGAGAAGATAGAACGTATTTTAGCGTGTGCCTCTCTTGCCCCCTCTGCTTGCAATGCACAACCCTGGAAGTTCACGGTTGTTACCGATGCAGATCTTGCCAAAGAAGTTGGGAAAGCTGCTGCTGGGTTAGGTATGAATAAGTTTGCCAAAGATGCGCCAGTGCATATCCTTATTTCTGAGGAACTGCCTAATTTTACTTCTATGATTGGTGGAGTGGTAAAAAATAAACATTTCCCATTAATAGATGTAGGTATTGCTGCAGCTCATATCGTTTTGGCTGCAGAAAACGAGGGTCTTGGCTCTTGCATATTAGGTTGGTTCGACGAGAAAAAAATAAAGGAATTGGTAGGTATGCCCTCCTCCAAACGACTTTTATTAGATATTGTGATTGGATATGCCACAAAAGATAAGCGTAAGAAGATACGAAAGAAACCCGAAAAAGTGGTGACGTACAATAAATATTAAGCTATAAGATTTTAAAAGGCATGTAGAAGGAGATTAGAATCTTTCTGCATGTCTTTTTTGTATGAAAAAAACGATAAATAAACAATAGAAAAATGAGAAAGAAAACAGGATTAATGATGGTTGCTTTTATCCTTTTAGGATGTTCTATGCAGGCACAAACAAAATTATCTAAAGTACTTGAACAGGCTTCTTTAGGTGGTTATGCTGTAGTAAAGGATACCTATACAGATGAGTCTTCTGTAGATGCAAAGAGTAATTTTAGTGTTCGTATGGTTCGCTTTTATGTGAATGGTACTTTAGGAAGCGATTGGAAATATAAGGCGCAGATGGAATTCTCGGGGGAGCCAGGTACCAATAAAGGTGTACGTTTATTAGATGCATATGCTGAATGGGGTAAATATAAAGCCATTGCAGTTCGTGTAGGCCAGATGAAACGTGCCTTTTCTTTTGAAAATCCCTATAGTCCTTGGGCAGTTGGGCATACAAACTATTCCATGGTAGTGCGCAATTTAGTGGCTTTCTCCGACCGTGCTGGCGAACAACCCTCTGGAGGCCGCGATTTAGGCGTCTTGATAAAAGGAGATCTTTTTCCACTAACTACACATCGTTTCTTGCATTATGAATTAGGACTCTATAATGGAGAGGGTATCAACCATGCCGATCGGAATAGTTCGAAAGATATTATTGGAGGTATTTCTATCCGTCCGCTCAAAGAGTTACAGATTGGTGTGTTTGGTTGGAATGGTGAATATGGTACTGAGCAGAACAAAGTGACACGTCGACGTATGGCTTTTGGTGTGAAATATGAGAGCCAATGGAGCGCGCGTGCAGAGTATATCACCTCTAAAGGTGGTGTTTTTATGCATCCAGAAATGAGTGATAGAGCAGATGGTTGGTATGCCACCGTGGGTATCCCTGTTTGTAAAAAGCTAAAGATCTATCCACGTTGGGATGTCTATCGCCAGGAGAAAACCAATGATACAAAAACAGAAAACTTTGGAGTGACATTTAATTATACGGTCTATAAGAATTTGATGTTACAAGCTGCTTACTATTATAGCAACCAACGTGTAGCTACCTATAGTAACAATGTACGTTCAACAACCGATGTAAACAGTAATCACTTAGCTGCAGAACTTTATATACGTTTCTAGTAGATTGCTTTTTGACAACCAAAAGGTGGCATCGCTTATAAATCCTTAACTAACATCTGATTATAATGTTGGTTAAGGTTTTTTTGTCGCTCTATCATGGTATCCCAGAGTGCTTTATATTCTTTCGATTTTTCAATCTTAAAGTTTTCTGAGCCGTAGGTATCTATCTTATCTAGGATATAATTAACAGTCATCTTATTAATGTCAATAGAGGGCTGATAGGTGGGAATATTGCTTTTGATATCGTCAGAGGCTTCGTGCAATAAACCAACCTCAACTAATTTATAGAGCATGTTTTGGGTTAAACGGATAGGTATCTTATAGGCTGTGGAGAGTATCTCTGAGGTATAAGGTGTTTCTCCCTTTTCAAAACGCTTACAGATGACGGACATAATTAAGATACAGACAAAATCTTCATATCGTCGGCTAATGGTATCGGTGTCATTGCTAAAATTGAAATTGCGTATGTTTTGCCCAGCATAGGTCAGTTGCGTGCCCACTAAGCAGATTGTCCATGAGAATTGTAGAAACAATAGGAACAGTGGAATAGCTGCAAAACTACCATAGATAGCATTGTATCTGGAAACCGACATCTGTCCGTTGATGTACCAATATTGAAAGAACTGATAGGTGATACCTACAATGATGCCAGAAAAAAGCGCATGTTTAAACTTTACATGCGTATTAGGCATAAACATATAGAGTCCTGTAAAAATTAAGCAGGTAATAAAATAGGGGATAACTTGCAGCACTATTTTTACAATAGGAGCTAAAATGATAAAGGTGTCCATCTCCTTAGCAAATCCTGTAAGATAGATACTCAATCCTCCCGAGAAAAGAATAAAAAAGGGCATGAGTAGTATCACTGAGAAATAATCGGTAAACTTGCGATAGATACCTCTGCTTTTCTTGATTTGCCAGATATGGTTAAACTGTAGTTCAACGTTACTGATCAGATTAATGATGGTCCAAAGCAGTAATACAATACCTATTCCTACAAAAAGACCACTCTTGGTTTGCGATAGATAGGAGTTTACAAACTCAAGTAGGGTATCAATGGTCTCCTCTTGTCCTGCAAACGTTGTTCGTAGCTGTTTTTCTATCAAATCGGAAAACCCAAATCCTTTACCAATAGCAAAGACGATAGCGAGTATAGGCACAATAGAGAGAATCGTGCTGTAGGTAAGTGCAGATGCCTTATCGGTTATTCGGTCTAGTTTAAACCGTCGTATGGTGATGATTATCGTCTTTAAGACATAATAAATATAGGAACGATGTTTACTTACATCATTGTCCGTGATTCTCCAAATCTCGTAAGAGAGAAAATGAAAGATGCGTTTTATTGTGTCTCCCATAAAAAAGTGGCTTTAGAGGTTAAAAAAATAAACAGTTGGTCGATGAGCCGAGTTCTGTGCCTCTTTTATTGAATAAAGGAGTGCTTATCATTTATCTGGATATAATGTTGCCATTATATTCTAGCGGTCTACCCTCTAACGTTGGGCGAGCAGCCCTCAAATGTTAGTATACATGACCTTACAACATCCAATATGTACAGCCAACGGATCACCCCGTTGCTGGTAAGCTCTTACCTTACCTTCTCACCCTTACCTCTTGCAAGGCGGTTATTTTCTTCTACACTTATCTACTCTCACGAATAGCTTCCCGTTAAGAAGTGGATTGCTCTGTGTTGCCCGGACTTTCCTCTCGTATTGCTACGAGCGATAAGCTGACCAACTGTTTACGCTACAAAAATAGTTATTTTATATGAGAACAAATCGCTTGTAGCTTTTTTTCTTTCTTGTATTCTTATAGATTCTTGCCTTAGGAGGCTAAAAAAGAGTGCTCTTTTCAGATGTATAATTGTAGTAGCATCTGTGGAGGAGATATAAATAGAGTTGTTTTTGTATTTTAATAAATGTAAAATAGGAAATTATTAATAGACGTAAATAATAGGATGTATGCCGTTAAGTGCTGTTAAGGTGTAGGAATCTACGGTTAAATAGGGTAAAAAATGAGTTGTGGATGTAATCATGCATAGCATTTCTTGGTATATTCACCTATGTACTTATAACGAAGACTTTATATTAACAATTTAATTTATTTACGTATATGAGAAATCTTCTGAAATCGGCATTTATTGCTTTACTATTGGTTGCAGTAAGCGTTTCTGCAAGTGTTGCAACCTTTTATTATTTGCAAAAAGACACGAGTGACCAACCTAAATCCTTTAGTCAATTATTTGCTAATGGAACGGCGTTGATCAAAAAAGCATCCTACTCCAATGTTGTAACCCCTCAACCTCCGGTAGATTTAACTAGAGCGGCGAATGTATCTGTACATGCTGTTGTACATATCAAATCGACCCAACATAGTAAGATTAAAAGCTACCAAACGCAGCCCGATGTCTTTGATTTCTTTTTTGGTGATGGACAATCGAGACGTAGACAGGTAAAGACACAACCACGCGTTGGATTTGGATCGGGTGTAATCATTTCTAAAGATGGATATATTGTAACGAATAATCACGTGATTGATAAAAGTGATGAGATACAGGTCACACTAAATGATAATCGTCATTTTGCAGCTCGCTTAATAGGTACCGACCCTAACACCGACCTTGCATTATTGAAGATAACAGGCGATGAAGATTTTCCAACCCTTCCTGTTGGCGATTCCGACCTATTAAAAGTGGGTGAATGGGTCTTGGCTGTTGGAAATCCATTTAATCTGACCTCTACTGTTACTGCTGGTATTGTGAGTGCTAAAGCACGTACATTAGGCGTTTATAATGGTGGTATTGAATCTTTCATACAAACAGATGCAGCAATCAATAGAGGAAATAGTGGTGGCGCTTTGGTCAATGCCAAAGGAGAACTAGTGGGTATTAATGCTGTTCTCTCCTCTCCTACGGGTGTCTATACGGGCTATGGCTTTGCTATTCCTACCTCTATTATGGCAAAGGTTGTTGCCGACTTACGTCAATATGGAACGGTACAACGTGCACTATTAGGTATTATGGGGCAGGATATTAACGATAGCTTATCTGAAGATTTATCCGTTTCAGAGGGTGTATATGTAGTGGATGTAACGGATGAGAGTGCTGCTTCGGTTGCAGGTATTCAGAAAAAAGATGTGATTACAGCGGTAGATGGCAAAGCGATAAACAACATGGCCGAATTACAAGAAGCCATGGTGAAACATCGTCCAGGTGATACTGTTACCGTTACTCTTTTGCGCAATAAGAAAGAGATGAAGTTAAAACTCGTATTAAAAAATTCGCAGGGTACTACCAAAATCATGAAAGATCTTGACATCGATGTGTTGGGTGCTGCTTTTAAAGAATTATCTAGCGATTTAAAGAAACAGTTAAACTTAGGTTATGGATTACAAGTTGCCGGCATTTCTAAAGGAAAAATGGCAGATGCAGGATTGCGCAAAGGCTTTATTATCTTAAAGGTGAATGGCAAACGTATGAATAGTGTAGAAGACCTTACAAAACAAATGCATAAGGCCGCACATTCTCCAGAGCAAGTGTTGTTTATCTCTGGTGTCTATCCTTCTGGGAAAAGAGCCAATTATGCGGTCGATTTGTCCGATGAATAGAGAAAACATAAGAAAAACTATTAAATAACATTTAAAAAGAAGTACTAGGAGAACAAAACCTAGTACTTCTTGTTTGTATCACATACGATTGTTCATTATTCTACGTTGTGTTAATAAGGTGCTATTAACTTGATTGTAAGTATGTATCCAAACGTTCTGTTTTTTCTAAAATATAAATATATTTTCCTTGAAAGATGCAATTTTATTGTACCTTTGCACACAAATTTGCTTTATAGATGAGACAACTAAAAATTACCAAGAGTATTACCAATAGAGAGAGCGCATCTCTAGATAAATACCTACAAGAAATAGGTCGTGAAGAATTGATTACCGTTGAGGAGGAGGTTGAGTTAGCTCAGCGTATCCGCAAGGGTGACCGTATCGCGTTAGAGAAATTGACACGTGCTAATTTACGCTTCGTCGTTTCTGTTGCTAAACAATATCAAAATCAGGGATTAAGTTTACCCGATTTGATTAACGAAGGCAATTTAGGTTTGATTAAAGCAGCTGAGAAGTTTGATGAAACACGTGGATTCAAGTTTATTAGTTATGCAGTGTGGTGGATTAGACAATCCATATTACAAGCTTTGGCAGAGCAATCTCGTATTGTGCGTTTACCGCTCAATCAAGTAGGTTCTTTGAACAAGATTAGTAAGGCTTTTTCTAAATTTGAACAAGAAAACGAACGTCGCCCATCTCCCGAGGAGTTGGCAGATGAGCTAGACTTGCCTGTGGATAAAATTTCAGATACCATGAAAGTGTCTGGACGTCATATCTCTGTGGATGCTCCCTTTGTAGAGGGCGAGGACAATAATCTACTCGATGTACTAATTAATGATGATTCTCCAATGGCAGATCGTGCATTGGTAAACGAGTCGTTAGCTAAGGAGATTGACCGTTCATTGTCTACTTTAACCGATAGAGAAAAAGATATTATTCAAATGTTTTTTGGAATTGGTGAACAAGAGATGACGTTAGAAGAGATTGGCGATAAGTTTGGTTTAACGCGTGAGCGTGTTAGACAAATTAAAGAGAAGGCTATTCGTAGACTACGTCAAAACTCGCGAAGTACGCTATTAAAATCTTATTTGGGTTAAATTAATATTGTTTCGAACGGCCATCTTTAGCAATAAAGATGGCCGTTTTTGTATTAACTTGCATAGTTTTTTTGTATATTTGCCGCAAACAAAGAAATAATTATTATGAATAGTAAGAAATTGGTGCTTGTCACATTATTGATGTTTACGGTTTGTTTTGCAGCTTCTGCAAAAAAAGACTTAAAAACAGGTGCCTATCTTTTTGGCTTATCTTATTCTTTTAGCGATTCATTGGTGCATATTACTAATATACAATATTTAGATAGTGCACAAGTGGATAAATCTCATTTTTTAGTCAAACGTGCCATGTATTCTTACCAATTGCAAAACTTTTTGGGACAAAACAAATCATTAGAACATCGCACTTGTGTTATCTTTTTCTCAACGAAGAAAAAAGAGATTGATAAAAAATATCAGAAGATGCACAAACAGTTTAGCGATACATTGACCCATCAGTTAGTTGAGCTTCCAATTGGTAAATTTAAGTTCACAAAACCTGAATAATTGGAGGAATGGCTAGCACAATCTTTTAAATTTTATAAAGATGAGCAAGTTCTATTCTTTTTTGATTGGCCTATGCTTTCTGTTTGCTTCGTGCGCAGAGAATGAAACCTATGTACCTGCTAATGTAGTAGGTACATTGTTGGTTTATATGGATGCTGACAACAGCTTAACGGCTAATGTTGAGGATAACCTTGATAGTTTAGCCGTGGGGTATCAACGTAGTAGTGCAGTAGGCAATCTATTGGTTTATGTAGACGATATGGGGGTTGACCCTGTTCTTTATCATTTTGTAAAGAAAGATGGGGCAGTAGAAAGAGAGGTCTTAAAACAGTATGAGGAGTGGACTTCAACCGATCCTGCTGTAATGCGAGTGGTGTTAACAGATGCTTTTTCTGCCTATTCCTCTTCTGTAAATACACTTGTTCTTTGGTCGCATGCACTCTCATGGTTACCAGCTACGCGTAAAAAAATGTCCGCCAAACGTAGTTGGGGTAGCGACAATGGTTATCAGATGGATATTACCGATTTAGCTGCTGTCTTTCAATCGTTGCCCGCTATTCATATCCAAAATCTTATTTTTGATGCCTGCTATATGAGCTCTATCGAAGTAGCTTATGAATTACGCAACAGTGTAGACTATATAGTAGCATCTCCAGCAGAAATCTTTGATTTCGGTTTTCCTTATCAATGGCTAGTACCTGCTTTTTTTGAAAATCCTTTGGAGCCCAATCGTTTGGCTGAGTGTTATGCTAGCTATTATGATGGAACAAAGAAACCCCGTATCTCCAATGGTTATCCCACGAACTATAGAATGGATGGTACCATAGCATTAATTAAATGTAGTGCGTTGCAAGCTGTGGCAGAAGAGGTGCAGCAAATCGTCTCTTCCGTATCCCAAGACAGACTTTATGGGGTAGATAAAAGTGTATTACAACCCTATTTCAGAAGTGCAGAGTTCGAATTTTGTTATGATTTTCTAGATTATTTCCAGCAGATAGCCACACCTACCCAGTATACCTCCCTAGAAACGGTATGGAACCAATGTGTTTTATATAAGCATACCACGAGCAATTTTATTGGACTATCTATAGACCCCGCTAAATTCTCTGGAGTAGCCACCTATGTTGTGCAATCTTCAGGAATAAATGATGCTTGGGACAGCTTCTATCCAAGTTTAGAATGGTCCAAAGATTCGGGTATAGTTCCCCTTCCTTAGTGCCTACTTTTTTGTAGAAAAAGATGAGTAGGAACTCTTTTCAAGTAGCTTTATTGCTGTTTTTGTGGTAAAAACAAGCTCCTTTAACGAGATGTTTTCGATATGGTATAAAAACCAATCCTGACATACTGTTTCTTTCTCCCCCTTTTTTATTTGTGCAAGAAAAGTTGCGAAAGTGCCCTCTTTGATGGGCTCTACTAGTGCATGGTGGGTTAGAATAAGTAAGCCAGGCAACCAAACCACCCGTTCTTGCTCCTCTGTAAAGGGGTAACAGCGAATAGCATTGTTTTCCAGCTCTATGATATGCTGCTTGTAGAGCGTATCTGGCAGTAGATATAAATAGTGAGAGGCATAACGTTTCATTTTTTGTTCACCCTTTTAGCCCTATTCATAAGTGCTTTTTGACTGGGCTTCCTTCTATTCTCCACAGCCTCTTCCGGCATCTCTTGTGTGTGCTCTTTTGGAAGTTCCAGAATTGTCTTTTTCTTATCCTTGGAGCGTATCGCTTTTTTCTCTTTGGGAGTACTGCTAGTGCTATCCAAACTGTCTAGAGGAATTGAACGGTGGTATCTTTTCAGCTGTATACTGTCTAAATGTAGCATCTTAACCATGGAGTCTACCGGCAGATATACAAAACCGCTTATACTTCTTATCTTTTCCGCTTTGTTAGAATAGATAGATAGTTGAACGTGTCCTTTGTTTGAGAATAATTGTGTGGCACTTAAAATGGAATCGTTCATATATTTTACAGCCAGTCCCATTACCGAATTAAACGACTGTTGTAGTGGAAGTTGTGTTGCTAAAAAGCGCCAAACAATAGAGTCGCCAGGATGGTACGTACTATCTGCAACCAGCTCAAACGATATTTTCTGGCGATGCGTTATCGGGGTAAGTAGTGCAGAATGACTTAAATACCAAACATCCACCGAGTCGCCTGAAATAGAAGTAGAGGATACGTTTTCTCGTTCCGCTAACCGTTTCTCTAGGGAGTCTTTTTGTTGCTTAAAGCGCAGAGAAAGATGCTCATATATCGTGTTCATCTCCGCTATGTTGCGTGTATAATAGGCCAAAGAGGAATCCATCACCGCTTGATTAATATGATGCTTTAGGTAAACATAATTCGTTGTTTTAACCTCAAAAGCAGCACTGTACCCACTTCTGTTGGTACAGATAACCTTAGCCAGATGGTAATCATACAATACCTCCTCCATCTTTTGTGGCGATAATATATTGCTCGACTTTTTTTCCTTACAAGAATAAACGCCTGTGCAGAAAAGCATAGCAACACAGCCTATTATAATTTTATTACGCATGCGTATTCGTCGTTTCTTTTGGAGAAGAAGGACCTTTAAGTGATATATGATTCAACGTTTTACCATAAAACAGTACGAGGGCTACAATACCACATGAGATCGATGCATCAGCAAAATTAAAGATAGCATTAAAAAACCGGAAGCTTTCGCCACCAATAAATGGTACCCAATTGGGCCATGTTGTATCGATAATGGGGAAATAAAACATATCTACCACCTTACCATATAAAAATGGAGCATATCCTCCACCTTCTGGTAAAAAAGTAGCTGTAGTAATAAACGAGCTTTCATTAAACAAAACACCATAGAAAAGACAATCAATGATATTACCCAATGCACCAGCTAAGATAAAAGATAGGCAGATAATGTACCCTGTTTTAAATCCTTTGTTGATGATGCGTGTTAAATAATAAATGATTAGAATAACAGCTAATACGCGGAAGGAGGTTAAGAATAATTTTCCAAAAATCTCCATTCCAAAGGCCATGCCATTATTCTCCGTAAAATGAATCTTAAACCAACTTAAAATATTTATCTCCTCTCCTAAGTTCATTGTTGTTTTGATCACTACTTTGATCAATTGATCAATGAGTACTACTGCGGTAACAATAAATGTTATAAGTCTGCCTTGGTGTTTCATGTTCTCTGTTTATTTATTTTTTTCCACCATTTTTAGCTTCAATACTTAAAGTAGCATGAGGTACGGCTCGTAAACGTTCTGCAGGAATTAAATTGCCTGTTTCTCTACAAATACCATAGGTTTTATTATTAATACGCATTAACGCCATTTCTAGGTTTTGTATAAACTTCATTTGTCTTTCCGCTAGGCGCGTGTTTTCTTCTTTCGACAAAGTGTTCGCACCCTCTTCCAATACCTTGTAAGTTGGCGATGTGTCGTCTGTGTCATTACCACCCGCATTTGTAACAGAAGATTTGAGTTGCTCATAATCGTGTTTCGCATTTTCCAGCTTTTCAACAATAATAGCTCGGAATTCTTCTAATTCCGCATCAGAGTATCTTTTCTTTTCCATGGTTAAGTAATATAATAGGTTATTCTTTTTCTATACAAATAGATAGTGTGAACTCTTCAAAATCTAATTCCGTACTATTGCTTACCTGCTCCACTAGTTCCAGCTTATTTGCAAGCACTTGTTTACAAATATATCCATTATATTCGTTTACAGCGTCATTAATGGTATCATTCTTGGTCAGTTGAATAGCTATTTTATCTGTTATCTCTAAACCAGATGTCTTTCGGATATTTTGAATTCTATTTACCAATTCGCGTGCCCAACCTTCTCTACGAAGCTCTTCTGTTATGGTTACCTCTAAGGCGACCGTTAGTTTACCTTCGTTAGCAACTAGCCAACCTGGAATATCTTCGTTTACAATATCAAGATCTGTTGCTTCTACTGTAACCCTAGTATCGCCAAGTTGTAGTGGGTAGCTACCATTGTTCTCTAATTCGTTAATTGCTTCTTGTGATAGTTTCGCTACGGCTGCAGCTACTGCTTTCATCTGTTTACCGAATTTAGGCCCTAATTTTTTGAAATTACATTTTACACGTTTCACCAATATGCCCGATGAATCGTCTACAAATTTCACCTCTTTTATGTTTACCTCATTCATGATAAGGTCCTTCATTGCTTCAATATGTCCTCTTTGTTCTTCGTTTACTACCGGTATCATGATACATTGTAGTGGTTGACGAACTTTGATGCTCACTTTTCGTCGGAGTGCTAGAACCATCGATGTTGCTTGTTGTGCAAGTTCCATGCGTGTCTCTAACTCTTTATTGATCAGTTGCTCCTTGTATACAGGGAATGTAGCTAAATGTACCGACTCCTCCGTAGAACGGCCTGTCACTTTAGTTAAGTCAAGGAATAGTTGGTCTGCATAGAAAGGTGCTATTGGCGCCATTAACTTAGCTACTGTTTCTAAGCAAGTATATAGCGTTTGATAGGCCGATAGCTTATCTTGTGAGTATGTTCCACCCCAAAAACGTTTACGGTTAAGACGTACATACCAGTTCGATAAATGGTCGTTTACAAAATCGGTAATCAATCGTCCCGCCTTTGTTGGTTCATAAGTCTCATAACACTCCTCTACATTTTTAATCAATGAGTTTAAAACAGAGAGAATCCAATTGTCTATTTCCGGTTTTTGGTCGGGTGTTAAATCGGCTTCTTTATAGCTAAAATGGTCCACATTAGCATAGAGTGCAAAGAACGAATAGGTGTTATACAGTGTGCCGAAGAACTTACGACGCACCTCTTCGATACCATCCGTATCAAATTTCAGATTATCCCAAGGAGATGAGTTTGTAATCATATACCATCTCAACGGGTCCGAACCATATTTCTCTATTGTTCCAAAAGGGTCTACTGCGTTGCCCAATCGTTTGGACATCTTATTACCACTCTTATCTAAAACCAATCCGTTTGAAATAACCGCTTTATAGGCTTTTGAATCGGATATCATGGTAGATATAGCATGTAGTGTAAAGAACCATCCGCGTGTTTGGTCAACACCCTCTGCAATAAAGTCAGCAGGATAAACCTCTCTCGAATCCAATAATTCTTTGTTCTCAAAGGGATAATGCAATTGAGCATAAGGCATTGCGCCAGAATCGAACCAAACATCAATCAAGTCGAGTTCTCTCTTCATCGGTTTGCCGGTAGGAGAAACCAATATAATATCGTCTACATATGGACGGTGTAAATCAATTTTCTCGTAGTTGTCTTTGTTGTATTGGCCAGGAATAAATCCTTTTTCTTTGTAAGGATTTGTTTGCATAAAGCCAGCAGCTACTGATTTCTCAATCTCATTATACAGCTCTTCTACAGAACCAATACAGATTATCTCATCATCATCGTTGCGCCAGATAGGTAATGGTGTTCCCCAGTAGCGAGAGCGACTAAGATTCCAATCGTTCAAATTCTCCAGCCATTTGCCAAATCGTCCGGTACCAGTAGAAGCTGGTTTCCAATTGATTTCTTTGTTCAACTCCATCATGCGCTCTTTGCAAGCCGTCGATTTGATGAACCAGCTATCTAGTGGATAGTAGAGTACAGGTTTATCCGTACGCCAGCAATGTGGATAGTTGTGAATATGTTTTTCTATTTTGAATGCTTGATTAGTAGCTTTCATTAGCATACAGATAGAAACATCTAGTGATTCATCCTTATCTGTAAGTGTATCGTCGTATGCATTTTTAACGTAGCGTCCTGCAAACTCTTTGTAGGCAGCAACGTTTACTTTTTCTTGAACAAACGCTTCGTCTAGTTGGTCTAATTCGTAGAACTTACCCGTTAGGTCTACCATTGGGCGAAGCTCGCCTTTTTTATTGATGAGCTGTAATGGAGCTATGCCAGCAGATTTGGCCACTTGCGCATCGTCAGCACCAAAGGTTGGTGCAATATGCACAATACCTGTTCCATCTTCTGTGGTAACAAAATCGCCAAGAATAACACGGAAGGCATTCTCGCCAGGATTGACCCAAGGCATCAACTGTTCGTAAGCCATACCCTCTAGCTCTTTACCTTTGTAAGAGGCAATCACCTTATATGGAATAAGCTTATCGTTTGCTTTATAATCTTCGAGTTTTAAATCGGCAGCTTTTTCAGAGAAATAAGCGGATAAACGCGATTCAGCCAAGAGAACCGTAATAGGCTCGCCGGTATATGCATTATAGGTTTGAACAGCAACATAATCAATCTTAGGACCTACACATAAAGCTGTGTTCGATGGTAGTGTCCATGGTGTAGTGGTCCAAGCAATAAAATAGGGAGTACCCCATTTGCTGAGTTCAGCAGTAGGATTTTTGATCTTAAATTGTGCCACAACCGTAGTATCCTTTACATCTTTATAGCAGCCTGGTTGGTTCAATTCGTGTGAACTTAATCCAGTACCAGCAGCAGGAGAGTAGGGTTGTATGGTATAGCCTTTGTATAAAAGGTCTTTGTTGTAAATTTCTTTGAGTAGCCACCAGAGTGTTTCAATATATCTGTTGTCGTAAGTGATGTATGGATTATCTAAATCTACCCAGTAGCCCATCTTATGTGTTAAGTCGGCCCACTCCTTAGTATATTTCATCACCTCTTTTCTACAACAGCTGTTGTATTCATCTACAGAGATTTTGCCACCAATATCTTCTTTTGTGATTTTTAGTTTCTTCTCCACACTCAACTCAACGGGTAAACCATGGGTATCCCATCCAGCTTTACGCTTAACTTGGAACCCCTTCATTGTTTTGAAACGGCAGAAAATATCTTTAATAGATCGAGCCATCACATGATGAATACCAGGCATCCCATTTGCAGAAGGAGGTCCTTCATAAAAAACAAATGAAGGCTTCCCTTCTCTTTCTGTCATACTCTTAGAAAAAAGGTCTTTTTCGTCCCATGATTTCAATACCTCTTTATTAATATCGGAGAGGTTGAAATTTGTATATTCTGCAAATTTTTTATCCATATTTATAGGCTCTTTTACATCGTTGCTATATTGAGGTGCAAAGATATAAAAAAATCGTGAATAAAAATCGTGAATATCTTCTATTTATTGCGATATTCTCCTAAATTCTGAACAGATTATTGCTGTGGCCATCGCCACGTTAAGTGACTCGGAGGTAGCACAATCCAATGGGTAGTTGGGAATATAAAGGCGTTGGTTCACCAATTCTTCAATCTCTTTAGAAATACCATTTCCCTCATTTCCCATCACAATGAGTCCGTGTGTAGAGAGTTTTTCTTGGTAGAGGTTGTTTCCCTCGAGAAAAGTACCATAGATAGGAGCATTGGGTAGCCCTTTTATTAGCTCTTTCAAACCACAGTAGTGTACCCTTACTCTGCTAATAGCCCCCATGGTTGCTTGGATGGTTTTAGGGTTATATAGATCCACTGTGTTGCTAGAACAAAAAATGTCGGTTATGCCAAACCAGTCGGCTAGTCGGATAATAGTACCCAGATTACCAGGGTCTTGCACATCGTCTAAGGCTAAACAGAGTGAGCGTTCCACAACTGTAGGGTCGAAAGCTGGATTGGGCTGTTCAAAGATGGCCAATACGCTCTGTGGCGACTTTAAAAAGCTGCATTTAGCTCGTTCTGCTGCTGTTGCTTCCAATTTCTCGTCTGCCTCTACGGTTGGGTTTTCAGCGAGCCAATTGGGGCTAGCTACCAGTAAGCGACAATGGAAATAGGGGAGTAGGTCGTGTACCAGTTTAGGTCCTTCAGCAACGAATACGTGTTCTTCCTTTCTGTTTTTCTTCAGCTCTAATGAGTGAATATATTTAATTTTGTTCTTGCTAATCATGCTTTTTAACCGCTACTTTAAAGAATTATGTTGCAAATCTATAAAGATAAATTTAATAAAGCTATATTTGTAAGCTCAAATTTAGTGCTTTTTCCTCTATGAAAAGAAAATTTTATTATAGCTCATTTCTAGTAATGTTATTCACCTTGCATGCTTGTACAACCACCAAGTTTGTGCCCAAAGGAGATTACTTGTTAGATGCTGTTACCATAAAGACAGATAATGAAGCCGTAAAGCCCTCTTCACTTCAGAATTATCTCCGGCAGATTCCAAATACCAAATGGTTTAATTTCATTAAGGTACCCGTCTATATCTATAATATGTCTGGTAATGACTCTACCAAATGGAACAATAAACTATTGCGTCGTTTAGGAGATGCTCCTATTATTTATAGTGAACAAGAAACAAAAGCTACGCAGCTCGAATTAAAAAAGGCCCTGCATAATAGAGGTTATATGGGAGCTACGGTAATTACCGACACCCTGATTCGTGGTAAAAAGCTTCGCTTAACCTATGCCATAAAAAGTGGTAAATCGTATCGATTGCGCTCCTTTCGGTATAGTGTTGCCGACCCAACCTTGCGTAACTATTTATTAAAAGATAGTGTACACTCTTTGATACGTACCAATATGCTGTTCGATGCCAATAAGCTAGATGCAGAGCGCAATAGGATAACCAACTATTTGCAACAACAGGGCTACTATAAGTTTAATAAAGAGTTTATTCATTTTGTAGCAGATACGGTGAGAAACACCTATTTAGTAGATCTTACGCTCGATATACTGCCCTATACAAAAGATGCAGAAGCAACGCCTACGTCGCATTATCAATATAAAGTGAGAGATGTTCATTTTATGACCGATTACGATTTGTTGCGTATGCCCGATGGTCTTCGGTTAGCCCCTAATATGTATTATAAAGGTTTTCCTTTTTATTATAAAGACAAGCTGTTTTTGCGTCCGCGTTTATTTGTGGATAATAACTTTATAAAACCTAATGCGTTTTATAACCAGCGACAACTGGCCAAGTCTTACTCCTCTTTTGCACGTTTGCGTGCGGTGCGTTATACCAACATTCGTTTTCAAGAGGTGCAAGATAATGACAGCACTAAATTAGATTGTTATGTGATGCTTACCGAGGGCAAAGCTAAGACATTATCGGCTGAGCTGGAGGGTACCAATTCGGCAGGCGATTTAGGTGCAGCTGTATCCTTAACCTATCAGCATCGTAATATTTTTCATGGTGCAGAGACCTTAACGTTGAAACTGCGTGGCGCATACGAGTCGATGTCTAATTTGCAAAACTATGAAGATAATAATTATACCGAGTATGGTGTAGAGGCTAGCTTAAAATTTCCCCGTTTCCTTTTTCCGTTTCTAACCTCCAATTTCCGTAGACGTATACAGGCCACCTCTGAGGTAGTACTTAAATATAATGCACAGTTTCGTCCCGAGTATGCTCGGACCATTGCATCTGCTGCATGGAGTTATAAGTGGAACAACCAGAGTAAGATAAAACATCAAGTGGACCTAATCGATTTAGACTATGTTTATTTGCCACGTATCTCTGATCGTTTTAAGGAGAAATATCTAGATGTATTAACCAATTCTATTTTGCGTTATAACTACGAAAATTTATTGCTAATCAAATCGGGTTATACCTATACCTACAATAGTAGAGGTGGCTATTTAAGTAATAATATAATGGTTCCCAATTCCTATTCTATCCGTGCTCATTTTGAATCGGCTGGTAATGTTATTTATGCACTATCTAAACTGATTCATGAGCAACAAAATGATGAAGGGAAATATTCCATTATAAATGTGGCTTACGCGCAATATGTAAAGGGTGATCTATCGGTCACCAAGAATGTAGCTATTGATGATAGAAACACCTTGGTTTTCCATGCCGGCTTAGGTATTGCTTATCCCTATGGAAACTCCACGATATTACCCTTTGAGAAACGTTATTTTTCGGGAGGAGCCAATAGTGTTCGTGGATGGAGTGTACGTACATTAGGTCCTGGACATTATGTAGGCGACGATTCGAACATCGATTTTATGAACCAATCGGGCGATTTAAAGATCGACTTTAACATCGAGTATCGTACCCATCTTTTCTGGTTGCTGCATGGTGCCTTGTTTGTTGATGCAGGTAATATATGGACCATTAAGAACTATGCAGAACAGCCCGGTGGGCAATTTGTGGCGAACTCTTTTTATAAAGATTTTGCCGTATCGTATGGTATGGGATTTCGCTTTGATTTCGACTTTGTGGTGCTACGTTTTGATGGTGGTATGAAAGCTATTAATCCTATATATAGTAGTGGTGCAAATCGCTATCCTATTTTTCACCCCAATTTCTCGAGAGATTTTACTCTACATTTTGCAGTGGGTTATCCGTTTTAATTGGTCATTAAAGGTCTACCCCAAAAAAAAGCTCGTCTATACAAGTTAGCTAACTTATATAGACGAGCTTTTAGTAAAAGAGTGGTGATTATTTTATTGCAAAAGCACAATCAAGCATAGCTTGTTCTGCTTTTAACTTTCCTCTTTCATCTAAAGTGATCGTTAATTTTGAACCATCTTGTAAATAAAGATCGGCTGTGTTGTTATCATTAAGGGTAAGTAATGGAGCAGATACCTCATCGCCTTTTACACTCCATGTGTTTGTTGATTTGTTAAACAGTAGGTCGATACTTGCTGTTTCCCCCTTTTTAGCAATGGTGTACCCATCTTTTAAAGTAGTAACAAGGTAATCTCCCTTTTCTCCTTTTACCTCTTTCACCGTACCAATACTAGCAACAGGACTATCTCCTGTCCAAAACTCGATAGAGTTTAATACTAAGATATCTGCTAAATAGCAAACCGTGTAAACGGGAACTACGTTAAGTGCTAAGAATACAATCTCATTGGTGTATTTATCACCTAAATTTGAATTCCAGTCTTTTAGATTATTCCACAAACCAAAAGATCCAATGCATGAGCTAAAAAGTAAGCTACCAGACAACAGAATAACCCCAACAGATAATTTCATTTTTTTCATGGATATTTTATTTTTTTTCGTTTAAAAATCAATATTTCAAGGCAAAAATAGAACTATTTTTTGATTTTAGTCCGCTTTTTCGAATAAAAAAGTGACAAATTCTAATTTGCCCTCAAATTTTTATACTTTTGCACGCTGATACATCTTACTGCATCCCCCAATTATCTATGTGATATTTTAGAATTTATTATGAAGAAAGTTTTATTTTTTATTTTTACTGTTTTTTTAGTTGTTGAAGTTAGTACTGCCAATACGCTTGTTCCTTTGGCTAAGGTGGACACTACCACTTGTTTACGTAGCGATTCTGTTTTTGTTCACTATTTACGTAAGGAGAAAATTTCACTAACTTCTGATAATAATTTACAAATCTTCTCTTCGGCAAGAAACAAATTCACAGCACTTTTTAAAGATATAAAAGCAGCAAAAAAACATATTCATCTAGAATATTTTAATTTTAGAAATGACTCCATAGCCAATCTGTTATTTGAGATTTTAACATTGAAAGCAGAAGAGGGTGTTAAGGTTCGTGTTATTTTTGATGCCTTTGGCAATTCATCGAACAATAAGCCCCTAAAAAACAGCTTTTTAAAACGTCTCCGTCGCAAAGGCATTGAGATTTATAAATTCGACCCCATTGATTTTCCCTATATAAACCATGTGTTTCATCGCGACCATCGTAAGATTGTTGTCATTGATGGTCTAATAGCCTATACCGGTGGGATGAATGTGGCCGATTATTATATTAATGGTCTGCCTAAAATAGGACCTTGGCACGATATGCATGTACGTATTGTTGGGTCTGCTGTTCATGGTTTGCAGCAGATGTTTTTAGAGATGTGGGAGAAATGTACGAAAGAAACGGTCCCCAACAATCGTTTTTTTCCTTTTCCACTCTATTCGGCCGATTCGTTATCCAAGACGATAGCTGTAGTCGACCGTACGCCTCGTATAACTCCTGCGCGAATGCGGAGAGCCTATGTAAAAGCAATCGATGCTGCACGGTATAAAATACAATTGGTTAATCCCTATTTTTTACCGACCACTACGGTGCGCCATGCTATTAAAAGAGCCATTGATAGAGGCGTAAAGGTGGAGATAATGTTCTCCTCTAAGTCGGATGTTGTATTTGTGCCTGATGGTATGTCTTATTTAGCCAATTCACTGATGAAACGTGGTGCTAATATCTATTTATACCAAGGTGGTTTTCATCACTCTAAAATTATGATGGTTGATGATTTGTTTTGTACTGTCGGCTCGAGTAACCTAAATAGCAGAAGTTTACGTTTCGATTATGAGGTGAATGTTTTTGTGTTTGACCCTGCTGCTACTGCTCATTTAACCACTATATTTGAACGTGACAAGCAGCATTGTATTCTCTTTGACCGTAATACATGGCATGATAAAACCCTATTAAAACGCTTTTGGGGATGGTTTGCTAATCTGTTTACCCCTATACTATAGTTTCTTTATAACACTTGTAGTTTCTGTAGAAAAAGAGCTAACCTAATTTAATGTAACAAACCTTTTGTATCTCCTCTTATAGTAGAGGATTTTACAAAAGGTTTGTTCTTTTTAGTGTGCTACTTTTTTATCCAAAAGGAATTTCAAAAGAGAGAATAATGTTTCGTCCTTGATTTAGTAGATTCATCTCTTTTAGTGTGGAGAGATGATCGATATACTTTCTGTTGAATAGATTGCTCATGGTAAGTCCCATTTTGTAGAGATGAGAGCTGATTCTAATCTGTGAGGATAGATTACAATTAAACACGGTATATCCCGGTGTAGCTGTTTCAAAAGGCGATGGTTTATCTTGTCTTAGTGCCGTAACCCCAGATAGCGTAGCCTGCATTTGCTCAAAACAACCCTTTTTCTTTAGGTGTACACCTACTTCATAATGTATCTTTTGTGCAGGTATAAATGGCAAATAATCGCCCTCAGTCTGTTTTCCAATTACAAATGAGTCATAGCATTTGATATGTAAAAACGGAAGTGCTGTGGGATGTAGATGGATAGCAAACTCGCCTCCATACAGGTTAGCATCATTTTGCTCATACTGGTAGATAGAGAAGCCATCTGCACTCGTTTTGTTTGTAGGCGACAGATAGATATACTCTTTTATATGATTATAGAATCCACTTAAGTCGACCGATAGAAAAGAGGTGTGATAATGAATGTTTACATCGCATTCGTAAGCATTCTCTGGATTTAACTCTACGTTTCCTCGTACATATCTATTATCGTGAACCCCATTAGAGGCTAGTTCCGATATATTAGGTGTACGATAAGATTTAGCTACATTGGCTCTAATTACCCATTGTTTGTTGGGATGAAAAACAGCACCTACTGATCCATTCACACTATTGTAGTTAGGGGAGAGGGCAGCCACATAATTAGGGTCTGTCTTAGCATGTAGGGCCTCCGTTTCTAATTGATTGTTATCGTATCGGATACCCGCTTGCATGGTGAATTTATCCAAAAATGTATGCTTAGCTATTGCAATAACACCAATGTTATTCTTTTTTGCATCGGGTAAAAGAATGGAGGGTCTATTGTTTAGATTGGTGTTTTTTTGTACCATACCCTGTACACCAAGGATATATTCCGAATTTAGATCGGCGGGGAAAAACAACTTACTGTCGTAGGTAAAGGTGTTTAGTCGCATCTCTATAAATGGAGTAGCCTCAGTGGTGCGTAAGGCACGGTTAGCTTGTTGATAGGCCATATCAATTTTCCACTTGAACGTTCCTAAACGTAGGGTGTTTTTCCAATCGAGCACCTTATAGTTTAAATCTTGGTACCATTGGTTGTTCACCCTCCCTC
>Ga0172378_10000971_pt1 | contig 25923 bp, 21 predicted proteins | sample GrowelOW332metaG_FD_119755 | JGI IMG/M metagenome (GOLD analysis project Ga0172378, IMG submission 119755) | Groundwater microbial communities from an aquifer near a municipal landfill in Southern Ontario, Canada - Pumphouse #3_1 metaG | ecosystem: Environmental > Aquatic > Deep subsurface >... | reverse complement strand
AGAATTTTGAGAAAGACCGTGCGCTTGCGAGACGTTTTCAGAAAATTGATATAAAGGAACCTTCTCCGGAAGAGACTTTATTAATTTTGAAGGGATTGCGAAGCAGGTATGAACGTTTTCATAATGTGATATACAGCGACGCTGCAATAAAAGCTGCGGTTGATTTATCTGTCCAGTATCTGCCAGACAGGCGCCTTCCCGATAAAGCAATAGATATAATTGATGAAGCAGGATCTTATCTTAAAATTAAGAGCAAAGGTGGATTTAACGGAGATGCGAAATATAATGCAGAACCGGTTCCCATACCTGATAAGATGGAGAGAGAGCTGTCACCGGCAGAAAGAAGCGGGCCGATTGTAAAAAATACAGAGAAGAAACACCCTGTTGTTTCAACATTAATTATTAAAATGGTGACTGCAAAAATGGCACGGGTACCTCTTGAATCGGTTACCGGAGGAGAACGGGAAAAACTTCGAACGATTGAAGATACGATGCAGACTGAAATATTCGGTCAAAACAAGGCCGTGAGTGCTGTTGCAAAAGCGGTGAAGCGTGCACGTGCAGGTTTCAGCAATCCTGATAAACCTGAGGCAAGCTTTTTATTTGTCGGTCCGACTGGTGTTGGTAAGACGGAACTTGCTCGTTCACTTGCACGTATACTCGGCGAACCATTGCTCCGGTACGATATGAGTGAATATCAGGAAGAATATACGGTCAGCAGACTCATAGGCTCTGCTCCCGGCTATGTCGGATACGAGGAGGGTGGACAGCTTACTGAAGATATACGAAAAAATCCTCATGCTGTCGTTCTCTTTGACGAAATTGAAAAAGCGCATCAGAAAATATACAACGTGCTCCTTCAGGTAATGGACTATGGTTTCCTTACTGACAATCAGGGCCGGAAGGCTGATTTTCGCAGCTGCATTATCATCATGACGAGTAACGCAGGTGCACAGGAGATGGAAAAGGGGATGATAGGTTTTGGTGCGGCTGATGCTGCAAACGATGAAGCTTCTCTTAAGGAAGCTGTTGAACGCGCGTTTACACCTGAATTCCGCAACAGACTCAGTGGTATAATTACATTTTTGCACCTTGATAAAGATATTGTACGGAATATTGCAGCAAAGGAAGTAAAACGTCTTTCTGAACGTCTTGAGACAAAGAAAGTAAAGCTTTCAATTACGGATAAGGCACTTGATTATCTTGCGGAAAAAGGATATTCCCGTGAGTTTGGTGCTCGAAATATGGCACGCACTGTTGAGGAAGAAATAGCATCTCCTCTCACGGATGAAGTTCTTTTTGGGAAACTTGCATCAGGTGGAACTGTAAGTATTGACGCAAAAAAAGGAAAAAGCGGCATAACAAAAATCGTGTTTTTATATGGAAAGCGCTGAATGGCAGAAGCAGCTCGGCAGGGAGCTGTTCGGAGCTGATTTTGAATTTGCACATTTTCCCGTTAAAGACAGCGGCCGCAGAGGGCTGCTCGGTTATACGGCCGACATTACACCATCACTTGTGTTTTCTGCATATCTTCAGGGAATATTCCCGTGGTACAATGAGGATGAAGGCGATCCCGTGTTATGGTGGTGCCCTGATCCGCGCTTTGTGCTTCCTGTAGACGAGCTGCATATACCGCATAGTATAGACCGTTTTTTGAAGCATACACCTTATACCTACACGATGGACAAGGCATTTTCAGATGTAATAAAAGGATGTGCCTCAATGAAGCGGCCGGGACAGGAAGGTACGTGGATCGGCCGACAGATGCTTGATGTATACAAAAATCTTGCAGCGCGCGGAATTGCGCATTCTGTTGAGGTATGGCATAACGGACGGCTTGCAGGCGGTTTGTACGGGATTCTGGTTGGCCAGGTGTTTTGCGGTGAGTCGATGTTTACTGTGGAAAATAACAGCAGCAAGAGTGCCTTCGTGCTTTTTTCCCGTGCTTTTAAAAAATGCGGAGGAAGACTTATTGATTCACAGGTGTACACGGACAATATAGCGCGATACGGTGCACATAATATAAGTCGTACTGCGTTTCTGCACATGGAAAGTCAATTACTGGCGGGCACACTCTGTAGAAATCTGCGTGAAACGTTTGAGGAATCCGCAAACACCCTGATTTAATTCTGATCGCTTACTCAGAGTTTTCCGGAGCAACGGCATTTGATAATCACTTGTATTGCTTTTCATAATTCATTAATATACTATAAATATGAACGCTATTATTACAGTTGTCGGATCTGATAAAGTTGGAATTATTGCAAAAGTGAGTACCTTTCTTGCAGATCACAAAATAAACATTGCAGATATTACACAGACTATTTTATCGGGAAATTTTGTTATGATGATGATGGTGAATCTCGACAGTGCTGATATTTCTATTGATGAACTTCGTAAGTCGATGAGCAGAGAAGCGGAAGAAATGGGTGTTGAAATCAATATCATGAATGAGAAGGTTTTCAGCGCAATGCATCGGATTTAATCTTTTTTAATTTATTGCTATGAGCATAAAAACTTTTTCACATAAGGTGCCTCGTAACGCATCAAGTGCCGTTAAGGATATGACTGTCGGGGAACCGGCAGGGCTTATTCTGTTATATTCTATCCCGCTTTTGATAGGTAATTTATTCCAGCAGATGTATAGTATGGTCGACACAATTATTGTCGGTCGTCTGCTCGGCCAAAACGCGCTTGCAGCTGTGGGAAATACCGGCCCTATGAATTTTCTCGTACTCGGTTTTGCATACGGATTGTCGTCCGGTTTTGCCGTTATTACCGCGCAGCGTTTCGGAGCAAAAGACATGGCTGGACTGAAACGTTCTGTTGCCATGAATATTAAACTCAATGCCACAAGTTCTGTCATTCTTACTGTACTTGCCTGTGTACTTGCAATGCCTATTCTGCGTGTAATCAATACACCGGACGAGATTATGAAACAGTCGTTCAGCTATATAATCGTTATTTTTATTGGCATTGCGACATGTACTATGTACAACTGCGGCGCCTGTATTCTGCGTGCTGTCGGAGACAGTAAATCTCCGCTTGTTTTTCTTATTATTTCGTCGCTTCTTAACATTGTACTTGATATTATTCTTATCATAAGGACAAATATGGGAGTTGCCGGCGCTGCATGGGCAACTGTTATTTCGCAGGCGGTGAGTGCGGTTCTGTCGTTTGTCTGGATTTATGCAAAATATCCGATGCTGCATGTGCATCATTCAGATTTTTCACCCGACGTCTGGTTTGCAAAGCAGCATATTTCTATCGGGGCGAATATGGCATTCCAGTTTTCCATTACGGCAATCGGGGTCATAATCCTTCAGGGCGCTCTCAATAAATTCGGACCGGCAAAAATTGCGGCCTTTACTGCAGCCCAGAAAGTCGAACAGCTGGTGACGATTGCAGCCGGTACATTCGGAGTGACTATGGCAAATTTCGGCGGGCAGAATCTCGGAGCTAAACGGATTGACCGTATCAGAGAAGGTACAAATAAAGCCGTTCTCATTACGATACTTTTTTCAGTATTATCGGCCTTTTTTGCGATAGTCCTCTCAGACCAGCTTACCGGGTTGTTTCTTAAGGATGCGCCGCAAGAGGTACTTGCTGCATCGCGTATGTATCTGCGGATAACGGCTGCCTTTTATCCGGTGTTGTTTGTGCTGTTCATATATCGTAACGTTTTACAGGGAATGGGGCGTGGGTTCTGGCCGTTGATGGGCGGGGTGTTTGAACTTATTGCACGTGCTGTTTCGGCCTATACACTCCCGCTTGTATGGGGATTTGCAGGAGTATGCGCTGCAGAGCCGATGGCCTGGTGTGCAGCAACGTTTCCACTGGCAGCAGCGTATTATATCATAGTCAGGAAAATCCGCTAGGTTGGCGAGACACCGGCTCTGACATCATCGCCGGTGGGTGTGCAGCAACGTTTCCTATCTCATTGTTTAAAAAAGGGTACCTTTTAGGGATACATGTTTTTTTAAGGTAAAATAAATAGTGGGTAAAAAAGGAAATTCCTCGCCAGTAAATTTAAAATTCCTTACCATGAAAATTTAAATTCCTTGCCATGGTATATAAAATACTATGCCATAGTATGTAAAATTCTATGGCGAGGAATTTTCTCCTATTGCATGCCTTATTTATTCGTGCGGAGGGTTTAATACCCCGCCTCTTGGGGCGTATGAGGGGTATTAAATCCCGACTGCAATACCTTTAGAGAACTCCATACCTCGACGCTTGCGTCGAGGTTGGTGATTCCTTAAAAAAAAGTTTATCCGCGGAATCGCAATAAATCCTCCAATTATCTTATCATTTCTTTCCGGAACACAATTCTTTATGTTTTTTTTGCTTCTAAAGTATATTTATGATCCTTTTTTTATATCTTTAAGGTGACGTTTAGAGTGATCCCTGAAAGCAGCCATGACAGTACTGGTTGTCCGCTGAATGTATTGTTGTCATCTGCGGACGAAGTAGTCGTTGATGCTGCGGCAGATGTAAACGGAACGACAAACATTTTTGAGAGTGTAATCTGAAAAATATTTTGTACTGCCGGCATATGGATCATGACGGACGGTGTAAGACAGATACAGCCAGATTTATCTAAGAAAGTTATATCGCTTTTTTCACTTCCGGAACTTCCATCGAAAAAAATGCTGTTTTTGTATTTCCATACTGCTGCATATGTTCCTGTCTGGACAGGTAAAAAAACAGCAGTTCCATCCAGATTAAAAACAAAAGGATCAGTATTATATGAACAATCGAACGATACACAAATAAGGTGACATAAAACAGTGCCGTCGACGGTATAGTATTTATACGGATACAGTATGTAAAACTGATTCTCTGCGGTAAGAGAGCCTGAAAATGTTCCGTTTGCATAAAGGTAAGCTAATCCCGATTTCAGTTTCCATTTTCCTTTCTCGAACCCTGTGGAAAAAGATTCTCCTGTGAAGAAGAGTGTTCCGTGTATAAGGTTTTCATCATCGTTATTGTGAATGTCAAGATTGAGCATTCCTGTGTGAGCGGCGAATTCAAATATTTTATATTTTAAAGTCAGTCCTATGTCATAGAATTCAGGTATGACGGGCTTTCCTAAAAACCAGTAAAAACTTCCGCTCCCTGCAGAACTGCATCCTGCTGAAAAGGATGGCATTATTGTAAAATTGTTCCGGTTGTTCTCTTTTTTTATGAAAACGGGAAATGCAATATATCCTGCTGCGGCATCAATTTTGTCGTTATAATAATTATGGTCTGTTAGTAAAGAAATATTTCTGCCCTGCAGAATAGTTCCGCCTGCATCAATGCCGGCATACTTCCCTGCAATGTTTATACCGGTTGAAAAAGCGGAAAGACTGCCGGAAAGATGAGAAACCGTTGATTGTATTTCATTATAAGAAAAGAAAGACTCTACGGAGAACTGTGGTAAGTTGATAGTTGAGTCTGTAGTTATTTTCCGCTGCCATGAAGTGCCGCTTTTATCTGTCCATAGATGTCTGAAGAGCAGTGAATTCGTTTGTGAGTCCAGAAAACAGACAGTGGGTAAAAAAAGAAGTAGAAGCAGCAGGATTTTTTTATACATAACTCAAAATAGCACAAACAAAGACCGTCCGGAAATATCTCCGGACGGTCTTTGTTATTACGTTTTAGTCGGATGTATCTGAAGAGGTACTGTTATATGATTCACTGCTGCTTGAGCGGGAACCATATACTGGTACAAAGTAGCTTGTATTTAGTGTACTTTCCTGATATAACCCCGGGAGTGTGCTTGCAAGAATTGACTTGTTAAGCAGTAGTCCGATCGAATAATTTGTTCCTGTTTTTAAATCAGGCATACTGTTACTGGTCAGTGTTGACAGTGTTGCGTCAGCTTCTGTATAAATCTTAAGATATACTTGGAATGAACCGTCTGATTTTCTTTCGAAAATATTTGTAAAATTGCCGGCGGTAAAGACTTTACTCATGTCGATGCCGAATGATGCATTAGTGTCTGTCGTTGGCCATGCGGAGCCAGTCGGGTACGAAGACGGAATATAAAAGACTTCGTCGTTTTTGATTGCACTACGGGCGGTATTCATACAACTGTACCAGATGTCACCGTACATCTTTATTTTTTCTTTTGCCGCATCTGGATAAGCGGAACTGTTTCCTGTGATATATTCATAAGAGTTCATGATAAGACCGATGGCGTCGATCAGGGTGCTTTTTGCGTTGGATACGGCACTTTCATTTCTCACGGCAAATGTACTGGAATTTGCAAGGCCGTTAATAAGACTGATTACTTCGTTATCCGAAACCGAGTAATTCAAGGATGCTTTCAGCGAGAGAATGTTTACCGACAGATCATATGATGAAATATACTGGAAGGATCCCTGCAGCAGTTCCATAGCACCGATTAGTATATTAAGTTCCGACTTTCCTATTTTTACCGGAGAATCGCCCAGCATGTCTGTCAAACCGAACGCACTTATGACTTTCTCCGGTATAACAACACTTCCTTCTGAAAGTTCTGACGCAAGCTGTTTTGCCGTCGTGAATTTTGTTCCGAATATATTCAGGATGTTGTCTACAAGAGTATTGTATCCGTCGGGATTACACGTAATTACATTTGCCGCAAGAAGATAACCGACAGTCTGTGTGGATTGTGCCGAATTTATAAGGGACTTTTTGTATACGTCCGTATCAGCGAACCAGTCAGGCAGGTTGAATCTGGGAGCATACGACGGAGTGCCGTTTGAAACGTATTTTGAATATCCGCTGCTCGTTGTGTACAGATAATCAGAATCGGCTGTTTTGCCTGTGATCTGCTGGTAGGTGCTGATGTATATCAGATACGATCCGCTGTTGTCTTCAGCGATGTTTGTTAATGAAGAATTTGAATCAATCCAGTTACCGTCAGAGTACTTATATCCCCCTGCTGAATATCCCTCTGATGATTCAGTTGCACTGACCCGGACATAGTATCCTGAAGATTCTTTTGTTATTGTACATGTACGGGAATACCGACAGCTCGTATCAGCCTCTTTACCCGTTATACTATAATACGCCCATGTATTTATCAGATATGAGCCACTGTTGTCTTCAGCAGCATCTGCTAATGAAAAGTTTGAATCAATCCAGGCGCCGTCTGAATCCTCTTTGTATCCCCATGTTGAATAGCCGCCGGATGTTGCTTCAGTTGCATTTACCCGTACATAAGATCCTGATGGATTGGATGCAAAGTCTTCACACCATACTGATTTTGCTCTGACGTATGCCTTCATCCAGTCTGTGCTGAAAAGCGAATTAAGCTTAGCCGGATAATTTGTAAAACCGTAGTTCTTTGTGAGCAGTGTTTTTACGCTGGAGTCGGTACTGATTGATGCAAGCTGCGCAAGCGCGTAATACATCCGAGTTGTGTCGTTTTTATCAGATTCGTAAGCGGCGGTAATTTTTGCGATACCTTCGTCGTATTGTCCGTTCAGAAGAAGGGTAACCGCATCGTCAAGAATCGTCTGGTATGCTTTAGTTGTGTCTGTAACGGTGATGTCGTGGGTCCCTGTTACGGGAATCCCGTTGTATGCAAACGATACACTCTGACTGCCTTTTGTTGTGTTGTCGAATCCGGTTATTTTGCTGTTAGCACTGGTAAGGACTACTGTTGAAGAAGTATTATTGCTGTAGGTCAGTTTTACTGAAAGTCCCGTGTAATCAAACGCATCTCCTGTTTCGTATGCAGTTTTTGTAACGGCAGTATCTGTTTCAAGTTCTGCACTTTTAATTGTCACTTCTTCAGCACCTGTTATTTTTGAAGTCATAAATCCATCTGTTTTTGCTTCATCTGTTACGACAAATATGCCGTCTTTTTCTGTTCCGGTTGATTCGTCGATTGTTTTTGCACTTGTAATTGTGACTTTTCCGGTAACAGTGATTGTCGGAGTGCTTGTATCTGATTTTGAAACGGTGATTGTACTGATTGTACCGCCTGAAACAGATACCGTGTCCACGTCCGCTGCAATCTGCATTGTTTCGATTGTCGTACCGGTACTTCCCTGAACGGATACACCTGTTGTTTCGATCTTCATCGTTGTTGTCGCTGCTGTATCTTCAAGAACAATATGTACGGCAGCCTTTATAACAACTACAGCTTTAATAGTAGACGTTCCTTTTATATGGATACTGTTAGAGCCACCGCCTGCAACGGTAAAACTGTCTGCTGAACAATCTTCAATTGCCAGGTCTCCGTTTCCGATTCCTGCAGCTGCAACGATGTTTACGTTTTTAAGGTTTTTAAGTGTAACTCCTGCAACGTTAACCGTAAGTATTTTTCCGCTGAAATCTGCATTTTCCACAGTTACGGCGTTGTTTACAGCTGCATCTTCCGATAGTATTGCATCCTGAAAATCGACAACGGAACTGCCTTTGTTAATTTTTCCAGTGACAGAGGTATCTTCCGTTCCGGGGTTGTTGACGTCATTACAACCTGTAGCCGCGAAAACAAGAGCTGCAATCGTGAGAATAATGAATAATTTTTTCATATAGCTCTCCCCTTATGAATATAATTTATAACATTCTGTTATATAGTTGAAACTATATGTTCATTTAAATGTTATGTCAAGTTTTATTTAATTATCTCTGCTGCGATACCGGTTCCTTCATGTTATTTCAGGGACTGCTCAGAATGTAATAATCTCTTCGTATACTTCGATGGCATAATGGTCGGTCATGCCCGAGATATATTCAATAACGCATTTCTGATACGATTCATTATCGTTTACATCGAATACTTGTTTCGTGTTGTAACGCAGGATCTGCTTGCGGTCCGGGTGTGTATGAGGTTTGTAATTAGTATATTTTATGAGCCAGTCTTCAAAAGTTGCACAAAGGTTTGGATAGTAGCGTAATGCCTGTGCAGCCCGTCCTGTCTGCGCATACTGCTGGACACGCATCAGCGTACGGTACAGTGTTCTGATTATTCCAGTTGCATACTGCTGGAATTCACGGAGGCGCCAGTGATTGTAAATGTTTGCATAGTTGAATTTTTTTAATTCAACTATAAATCTGAAGTATTCATCCGAAAAACATAAACCTTTTTCAGGACTGCTCTGTTCGCACAGGTCAACGATAAGGTCATTGATGAGAACTGTCGTATTGACGGCTTTTCCGCTTCTGAGCGCATGTTTTGCCCTGCCGTCACTTTCGAGTCCGAGCGTTGTTGCAACAATTTCACGGAGCTGGCGGTATGACGACATATCAAGTATATGGTACGCCCGTGCGTCTTCAATGTCGCGTCCAAGATAGGCAATTTTGTCCGCAATTTTAACAACGCATCCTTCCCATGTATACGGCTGAATAAGTCCGGGGCGTTTTATTGAATATAAGTCGATTGCTTCTGTGCGGGGTCTGATTCCCTGCTGGTCTATTTCACCGCAGTGGCAGATCAGGCCGTCTCGTACCGCATACGTGAGGTTCAGCGGCTGCTGTGCTCCGTCAGGATCGGCAAGTGTTTCGATATAGTCTGCAAAAAAAAGACTGTTGCGCTCATGCCAGAATTTTCTGGGCGCGTTGGGCATCTCTTTTTGCTGGAGAAGCATGTTAAGACAGTCTTCTCCATGATGTCCGAACGGTGCATGTCCTATGTCGTGACCTGCTGCTATTGCAGTTGCCAGCTGTTCGTTGAGTCCGAGATATTTGGAAATAGTTGCCGCAACTGATGCTACGTGGCTTACATGTTCCATGCGTGTACAGATATGGTCATTATGCGGAGCAAAGAATACCTGGGTCTTATGTTTAAGGCGGCTGTATGCCTGACAATGGAGAATACGCGTGTAATCGCGTTCAAAATCAGAACGAATGTCGTTTCCCCGCTCGTACAAAGGAGCTTCCCGTAGTATACATTTTTCCCAGTTTTTTTGTTCGGGACTGCAACGTTCATTTTTAAAAGAATCTTTCATATCCGGTCCTTGTAGTAGTATATCGACAATCTTCTCTGATGATACGGTCTGCCCTGAATTTGTAAGACTTTTAGGGCGCGTAATGCAGCAATAATTTGATTTGTTTTCACACTTATATAATAGTTAAGAAGTGTTAAAAAAAAAAGGTCACCGTCAAAAGGAGGAAAAACGGTGACCTAATCTATTTGCATTGGCTTCCTAGTATACTATAAAAGCAAATAAACAGGAAGTTCGTTACATATAATAACGGTATTTTGAACCGTAGACAATCCCTGATGCTTGACAAAAGTCATAAATCTGTTATTGTGTATATCACGACATTATGACAAAAAAGCATAATCTGTCAGTTTGTTCTTATAGGAGAATCATATGGCAAAAAAATACGCATTTTTATTTCCGGGGCAGGGTGCACAGGAACCTGGTATGGTGAAGGAAGTCTGCGGAACTTTTCCTGACGCTCGCAGAGTTCTTGATTCAGTTTCATCGATTACCGGAAAAGATATGACAAAACTTCTGTGGGAGACAGAGCAGGCTGAACTCAGCCGCAGTGATAACAGTCAGCTTGCAATTACGACAGCTTCTCTTGTAATTGCTGAAGTTCTTAGGACTAAGGGAATTGTTCCTTCCGCTGCAATGGGATTCAGTCTCGGAGAGTTTCCTGCACTGTGCATTGCAGGGGTTCTTTCATTTGATGATGTCATACGTGTAGTTCAGAAACGTGGTCAGATTATGCAAATGGTATGCGAGGAAATTGCAGCTGTCAATGCCGGTCATGCACCGGGAATGAGCGCTATTATTGGCCTGCCACCCGGAAAGGTGCAGGAAATCTGCAATGGACTTAAAGATGTATATGCTGCCAACCTCAACAGTTTCAGGCAGACTGTAATAAGCGGAACAGCTGATGGTCTTGCAGCGGCAGAAAAAGCTGCAACCGAGGCTGGTGCTCGCCGTGCAATCCGTTTGTCTGTAGCGGGACCATTTCACTGTCCGCTCATGCAGAAGGCTGCAGATGAATTTGAGAAGGTACTAGCTGATGTTACGTTTAATGATCCGAAAATTGATTTGTTCAGCAACGTTACTGGCAAAAAGGTAACAAAAGGAGTCGACGCTAAAAAGAATGCCGTGCTTCATCTTACTCATCCGGTTCAATGGATGTCTGAAGAAAAAGTACTCGGTGAAATTATGACTGCAGATACGGCGGACGAATGGATGGTACTTGAGCCTGGTGTCGGCAAAGTATTAAGCGGCCTCTGGAGGGATTCCGGTTTCGGTGAAAAATGGGAAAGTATGCCGATTAATTCTGCAGAATCCATAAACGGAGTACTGTAATGCTGCTTACCGGAAAAAAGGCGCTTGTTACCGGTTCCAGCCGCGGTATCGGACGGAAAATAGTCGAAACATTTTTAAGCGAAGGGGCAGAAGTGTGGGGATTGTGTTCGCATCCGTCGGATGCAAAGGCGGCATTGGAAACATTTGCATCTTCTCATTCTACAAAATTTCATGAAATATGTGCTGATGCCGGAAATGCAGGGCAGCTTTCTGATACAGTAAAAGCTGCCCTGTCAGAGTCTGGGGGATTTGATGTTCTCGTGAATAATGCCGGTATTACGAAGGACGGACTGTCGTTCCGTATGAAAATGGAAGACTGGCAGAAAGTGCTCGACGTGAATCTTACTGCAGTTTTTGTTACTTCTCAGATTATTTCGGACGACATGATTCACCGGAAATCAGGATCAATTATCAATATGTCCAGTATTGTGGGAATCCACGGTGGTGCAGGCCAGGTTAATTATTCTGCAAGCAAAGCAGGACTTATCGGTTATACGAAAAGTCTGGCCAAAGAAGTCGGCTCCCGCGGCGTCCGCGTGAATGCTGTTGCTCCCGGATATATTGAAACAGATATGACAAAAGCAGTAAATGAAAAAGCCCGTGAAGCGTGGCTTGAACAAATTCCTCTGAAACGTCCCGGACAAACATCTGATGTTGCAAATGCAGTGCTGTTCCTTGCATGCGGTATGTCGACATATATTACAGGCCAGGTTCTGGGTGTCGACGGGGGATTGGGTGCGTGAAAAGACATCGGAACATCTGCAGAACTCTTTTGACGTTTGCAGATGCCTTTGTCTTGCTTTGAATTATTCGTATAAATACAGATACAGGAAAGACAGGAGTGTTAATTTATGGAAAAAAGACGCGTAGTCATAACCGGAATGGGAGCTGTTACTCCGTTGGGAAATTCAGTTGAAGAGACATGGAATGCGGCAAAGCAGGGAAAAAGCGGAGTCGGTCTTATTACTCATTTTGATGCAAGCACATTTAAAGCCAGGTATGCAGGAGAAGTAAAAAATTTTGATCCGGCACAGTATATGGATGCTGCTTCTGCCCGTAAGATGGCACGCTTTTCGCAGTATGCAGTTGCAGCTTCTAAAATGGCACTTACCGACGCAGATCTTCTCAACAGTAAGGACATTCTTTCAAATACAGGGATTTTTATGGGTGTCGGAATAGGTGGATTTGAAGTAACTGAAGACTGCTGTGCTAAGTATCTTGCCAGCGATCAGCATAGATGTCCTCCGATGACGATACCGGAACTAATTCCGAATGAAGCCTGTGGTAATATTTGTATGGCATTCGGAATTCACGGACCTGCGCATACAGTAACAACAGCCTGTTCAAGCGGTACCGATGCGATCGGAGATGCGCTTGATTTTATACGTACGGGAAGACGTGATGTATGCCTTGCTGGTGGTGCTGAAAGTACGATAAACGGATACGGAATTGCGGCATTTGAAGTACTGCATGCCCTTTCTACATCATTTAACGACAATCCGACGGCAGGAAGCCGTCCGTTCGATAAAAAACGGGACGGTTTTGTAATGGGCGAAGGAAGTGCTGTTCTTGTTCTTGAAGAGTATGAACATGCCAGAAAACGTGGTGCACATATTTATGTAGAACTTGCCGGGTATGGTGGATCAAGCGATGGGTATCATCTGACAGCACCTAATCCGGACGGTGTGTGCGGAGCTGCAGCCATGACTGAAGCGCTTGGCGATGCAGGTGTAAAGCCGGAAGAAGTACAGTATTATAATGCACACGGAACAAGTACACATATCAACGACCCGAGTGAAACTAAGATGATTAAGAATTCATTCGGCGAAGAAAATGCCAGAAAGCTTCATATTTCGTCAACAAAGAGTATGACGGGACACTGCCTGGGAGCAACTGGTGCTATCGAAGCGATGTTCTGCGTAAAGGCAATTCAGGACAGTTTTATCCCGCCAACGATCAATCTTGATGAACCTGATGTAGAAGGCGGATGCGATCTTGATTATACTCCGAATAAGGGTGTGGAATGCAATGTCGACTGTGCGATGAGTGCGACATTCGGTTTCGGCGGGCATAACGGTGTTATTGTCTTAAAAAAGGTAAAATAATTATGAGTGTTACTACTGACATAGAATCATTGCTTCCGCACCGTAAACCTTTTTTGTTTGTCGACGAAATAGTTTCATGCGATGAGCACGGCAGCGTAAGTACCCGCAGGTTTACAGACGAAGATTTCTTTTTCAAAGGGCATTTTCCGCAGTATCCTGTAGTTCCCGGCGTCATTCTTATTGAAACAATGGCTCAGGCAGGCGGTGCAGCATTGAGTTATCAGAAAAAATTTAAAGAAGGCAGCCTGTTTTTTCTTGGAACGATAGATAAAGTTAAGTTCCGGCACCAAGTCCGTCCTGGTGATACAGTACGTATGGAAATTACAAATCTGCGCGTCACCGGACACATGGTAAAGCAGTCCGGCAGAGCGTATGTAGGTGAAATTCTTGCTGCCGAGGCCGAGTGGATGTGTCTGGTCGGTGAAGCCAACCATTTATAATAAATTTCCTATCACAAGCGGCCGAACGAAAGCATGTGTCTGACCGGCGAAAGCGGCCATGGATAAATAAAATTTTTTTCTCCGGATGGCAGACAAAGTTATAAGGCGTATGCTTCTGCGGAAGCTTACGCCTTTTTTATGTGCGGATTTTTACGGGAATGTTGATTAGATTACTGTAATTAATCATTATTCCCTTAGTTATAATTCTGTTTAATCCATTCAGTAACACGGTCGCTGAGAGATTCAATCTGTCTGCTGCCAGAATTAGCAGTTTCTGCCATAAGATACGGAATGACAATCTGTTCTTTCATATCTGTCCATCCTGCCGGAAAGTTTTCAGGTACACTGAGCATTTCTGCCGGAGGTGTATTAGAAAGAAGCATAGTATCATATAATGGTAAAATGTGTTCGTTTACTTCCTTTAGTGAAGAAAATCCGCCTGCAATACCGAATTGATCTGTATCAAGATTCATTTTTGTTTTGTGCTCAAGAATTATGTGCTGGGTATCTGCGTTGAGAAACCATGCAATAAAATCCGATGCCTGTGTTGGATGTTTTGCCCGCTGCGGGATTCCCAGCATAACAAGAGAATCTTCTATTGGAATCTTTTTGTCTTCATAAATCCATCTGTAGTCTATATGTGCTGTTTGTTCAGGTGAAAGGTGAAAGAGAATATCGCTTGTTATATATGCAAAAAGTGTACGACCTGATGTAACCTGTTTATATGCCGGCATGTACAGATATTTATAAATAAAATCCTGCTCGGTTTTTGATGAAATATTAGCGTTTTTTGTCCAGTTACGTAGATAGGTAATTGAATCGGCAAGCCCTTCCGTATTCCATGTGAATGAATTTTTTGATTCGTGAAAATGAGCTCCCGTTGTTTTTGCTGCGAAGTAAAGAAAATCACTATTGCTCTGAGGTGCAAACCCGATTCGTGTAAAGAGACCGTTTTTATTCTGTTTATTATATGCGGCTCCTGCCGTACGTATCTGTTCAAGGGACAGCATATAATTATCTTCCACAAGTTCCTGATTGTCCGTAGAAAAAATTACAGCAGGAAGATTAAAACTTACAGGCAGTAGATATTGTGTACGTTTTACCTGACCTGCTGAAAGTAACTGCGAATAAAACACGGATGATGAAATATGTTCCCTGTCGAATATTGTATCAAGCGGGCGGAATTTTCTACTTGTTTTTTCGGTACGGAGCCAGGGACCGATTACAACATCGGGGGGGGCGCCATTAAGAGCAGTCAAAGCTTTTGACGGATTTGCCTTATAGATAAGCAGCGCTTTCTTATCATCATGAGTACTGTTATACAGTTCAATATACGATGCGAATTCCGGTATATTTGTCCATACAATAATGTGTTTTTCGTTCTTTACAGAACATCCAGTCGACAACAGAACTACTGCACACAGAAATATCTGTGACAGTAGACGTAATGTTTTTTCAGGCACGGTCCATTTTTTCAGCTGTTTCATATATTTCAGAGTATACCGATTCGATTTTGTCTTCGTCTATACTACTGAAAGCAACACGGAGAGTACATTTATCAATGGAGATTGTTCCTATTCCTTTTTCAGTTAAAAGCTTTTTGCGCAAATCCTCTGCATTTATGCTGCGTACATGAAAACTCATGAAGTATCCCGAATTAAACGGCAGCGGCTCAATTACAGATGATTTGTGTGTACTTATAAATTTGCGTACCGCACGGTAACGCGTTTCAAGCAGTTTGCGGAAGAAAGATTTTTGTTCTTCATGAGCGGGATCGTTGAATGCATGTAAAAGCATTGTTTGAGAAGGTGTTGAACTGCATGAAACTGACGAACGGATAACACCCATAAGTTTTTTAATGAGTGCATCGTATTGTGCATCCGTAAAACCTTTGCATCCGAATGTAAGAAATCCACAGCGGAATCCCCATGCAAAATCTTCCTTTGTCGGTCCGTCAGCTTTTACTGCAAGTACGTTTTCATGTATGTCTGCAAGATATGCAAAAAGAGACTGTTTTTCGATGGTTTCTTCATAATCAAGTCCAAAATATGCATCGTCACTTAGAATAAGCAGTCTGGCTCCTGTATCCGCAGTTTCCCTGATGATACGGCAGACTTCCAGGACTTCTTCATGTGTCGGACTATATCCGGAAGGATTCTGTGGGAAGTTCAGGAGTAACCGTACAGAACCATACTTTTTGGCTTCCTGCTTTACAGCCTTTTCAAGACCGGAAATATTGAATTTTCCGTCTTTGAACATTTGAAACTGATGAAATTCGGCTCCACGGCGTGCTTCGACAACGAGCTCATAATTATCCCATGCCGGATCAGATGTAAGCAGCGGTTTTTTATCGTCAAAAAATAAATCAGCTATATATGAAATACCTGCAGTTAATCCGGGAACAACAACAGGCAGGGATATTTTTTTATCTGAAAGCAGAGGGTTTTTCTGTAACATTTTTTCCTGCCATATTTTCCTGAGTTCAGGATTTCCTGCAGTCGGCTCATATGCAACCAGTTCTCCCGCCTTCAATGCGGGAGCATTTTTCTGGATTGACGGCAGAATAGCAGGTGTACCGTTTATGACAGTCATACCGATTGTACCGTTTGCTTTTGTAGCTGCTTTTTTTGCATCGTTGCTCTGTGCAATTATGCCCTTCGGGAAATACATGCGGATGCCCATGTCTGAAAAAAGTGCTTCAGCTGTTGTATTTTTCAGTATATCGTTTAATTCTTGTGCTAATGGATTTAACATGATAAAGTAGATTATCGTGAAACAGGAGTAGATTGTCAATTAAAAAAATGTATATTTATGCATATTTGAGGTTATAAATGGAAAAAAATGACATAAAGCAGGAAGATTTAACGCAATGTCGTGATCTTATTGAGAAATGCCGCAGTGAATCACAAAAACGCATTATCGGACAGCGTTCACTGTTCAACGGGATTATGACGGCCTTTATAGCAGGTGGTCATGTGCTGCTGGAAGGTGTCCCCGGACTTGCAAAAACGCTTGCCGTCCGTACTTTTGCAGAAATATCCGGACTTGATTTTAAACGTATTCAGTTTACTCCTGATCTGCTTCCGGCAGATGTCTCTGGTACGCTTATCTACGAACAGGGCAAAAGCTCGTTTTCTGTTCGAAAGGGACCTGTGTTTACGAATATTGTCCTTGCCGATGAAATAAACAGGGCACCTGCAAAAGTTCAGTCTGCTATGCTTGAAGCAATGGAAGAACGGCAGGTCACAATAGGAGAGGAAACGTACAAACTTCCGGACCCTTTTTTTGTTCTGGCAACACAAAATCCGATAGAACAGGAGGGAACATACAATTTACCGGAGGCTGAGCTTGACCGCTTTCTGCTTAAACTTGTTGTGCCGTATCCGTCGGTGCAGGAGGAACTTGCGATTGTCAAGACTGCTGGAAATGCCCCCTTTGTACCTGTAGACAAAATTCTTTGCGCGGCCGATATGAAGAAATTCCGCAGTCTGCTCGGCGGAATTGTGTGCGACGATAAAATAATTGAATATATTGTTTCCATTACAGCCGTTACGCGTGCAACATCAGGAAAAAAATCTTCCGGGCACGACATTACACGCTATATTACATTCGGCGCTTCTCCGCGGGCAGGGATTGCCATGCTTCAGAGTGCGAAAGTTTCTGCACTCTTTCAGGGGCGTTCGTTTGTTCTTCCGGAAGATGTGAAGACGGTTGCACCTGATGTCCTGCGTCACCGGCTTGTTCTTTCATATGAAGCAGCAGCTGACAGTGTTACTACCGATGAAATTATCGCACGTATTCTTGACTTTGTGCCGGTTCCTTGAAGATGCAGCATCTTCTAGCAGTAAACAGAGAATCTCTCGCGAAACAAGCATCGATGCTTCGTATTGCCTCTGTAAAGCTTGCTGATTGTCTCAAGGCCGGTACGTTCCGCTCTCTATACCGCGGACAGGGCATTGAGTTCAGTGGTGTCCGTGAATATCTGCGGGGCGATGATGTACGCGCGATTGACTGGAATGTAACAGCCCGTATGGGGAAGCCGTTTGTGAAACTTTTTGAAGAAGAACATGAACTGCAGATATTTCTTGTTATAGACAGATCGTTTTCCATGTTTACCGGTTGCGGAAAAAAATCGCGGTATGAAACTGCTGCTGAGGCAGCCGCACTTATAACGATGGCTGCAGAGGTGAATGAAAGCAGTGTTGGTGCCGTTATTTTCGACGGAGAAATACGTTTTTCCTGTTCGCCAGAAAGTGGACGTAACCGGACGATGCTGCTGTTAACCCGTCTTGATGAAACTGACGGGTATGGATGTACCGGCTCAGTACTTGGCAGTGCGCTTACAGGTGCAGGTAAGTTGTTGAAAGAACGTTCGCTTGTTTTTGTCCTGTCTGATTTTCGTTGTACGGCATGGCTTGAACCTCTTGCGTCTCTGTCGCAAAAACATGATGTCGTTGCTGTTCGTATTACAGATTTGATGGACAATGAACTTGCAGAAATGGGAACTGTTCCTTTTGTCGACAGTGAGACAAAGACACGTCTTGTTCTGCCTACATCTTCTTCATTATTCAGAAATGCCTGGCGTACGGATAACAGACAGCATATGGCCCGGTGGCAGGAGGATTGCAGGAAACACTGCGTCCTTCCTTTAATAATCGCTACAGATGACAATCCTGTGCGTGTGCTTTCAAATTTTTTTACTCACCGGGGGCAGAAAGTATGAAAAAGATTCTCGTGCCGGTTGTTGTTTCTATACTGATTTGCAGATTCATGTATGCCCAGTCAGACGTGACGCAGGTTAATCTGCCAAAAAGAATATTCATTGGTGATACAGCTGAAGTCCGTTATACGTTCCGTTCTTCAGTTAATTTTTTTTCAGACATGAACAATTCAGAAACATTACGTGAAATCGATAGTAAATCGCTGGGTTTTAACTGCGAGACAGATGACTATACGGTAACAAAAGCATCGCTCGGTCGCAGTGGTTCTTTATATACATTCAGCCTGACTTTTATTCCATGGCATACAGGAGATATTAATTTTCCGCCTTTTGATCTTGCCCGTGCCATATACGGAACCACATCTTTTACTTTTTCAATCGACATACAGCCTGTTCCTGTTTCTTCTATTCTGCAAAAAGCGGATGACAGGACGCTTCGTCCGCCGGCAGGCCCCCTGCTGCTTCCGGGGACCGTCTATGCGCTGTATGCGGCTGCCGTGATAATTCTTTTTCTTCTTGTTGTTTTGATACGGGTTATTGTAAAGTGGCCTGTTATCTGTAATGCACGTGAAGAAAAAAAGATCCTGCGTTCATATGCCCGTAATGCAAAGGAACTGCTTCGCCGGATCAGACTGCTGGGGAAGGCAGGGACGCAGATAAGTGACATACAGTTTTGTTCAGACCTTCAGCGGCTGATACGACGATATCTTGATTTCAGGTATGGTTATCATTTTTCTACGGTTATTACATCCCAGTTTATGACAGTATTTAACAATGTGACAGCCGGAACTCTGTCGGATAAAAAACAGAAAGCTGCAGAGGAACTCGTGTCTGTGCTGTCCCGTACGGACTATATTCGTTATGCACATGATTCAATTGATTCAAACCGGCTGCCTGCAGAGCAATATTCGACAAAACTTTCAGAAGAAGAACGGGAACAGCTTCTGGAAAGAATACGCGACGCCGTAGATAGTTTTGAGGAGGTTCAGTAAAATGCCGGATTTTCAGAATCCTTCAGCTTTTTCTTTTTTGCTTCTTATTCCTGCTCTGTACATATTTCGATTTCTTGGTATATTTACACGTATTTCATTTCCTTTAACACTTGCAGATTGGAATGGGTCTGTATTTGAGTGGAAAAACGGGATGCGTAGTTTTGTGTCGCATATATCACGGGTAATTGAAATTGCGGGCTTTATAGCGGGAGTTGCGGCGCTTGCAGATCCTGTTGTATATCATCAGGAAAAAGTATATACGTCACGTGGTACAGATATACTTTTTGTCGTAGATACAAGTCCGTCAATGGCGGTGAAGGATATTGCCGGTGGTATATCGCGTTTTAACGCTGCCCGGCAGGCAATCCGGACTCTTATAAAGGATAACAGTGGTGTTTCATTCGGCCTTGTTGCGATGGCTACAGAAGCTGCAGTCGTTGTTCCTCCAACAATGGATCATGATATGTTCTTATCCCGTCTTGATTCGCTTGTTGTCGGAAATCTCGGCGATGGTTCTGCAATCGGCACTGGATTGAGTACGGCGGTTTATCATCTTGTATCCTCATCAGCTCCGAAAAAATGTATTGTACTGATTACCGATGGTGAAAACAATGCAGGATCAATCCACCCTGAGACAGCAGCGGAACTTGCAGAAAAAAATAATATCCTGCTGTACACACTTGGAATAGGAACCCGGGGGACTGTCCCTCTGGATTATGTAGATCCGAAAACTGGTAAAGTATATTCAGGGTATCTTGAATCGAACTTTGATCCGGCTCCGTTGAAGCAGCTTGCTTTGTCTGCCGGCGGCAGATATTACGGTGTACAGACTGTCGGCGATCTTGCGAATGCCCTTTCAGCGATTGGTCGTGACGTAACCGTCATTCAAACGTATCATATGAAGGCAGAAAGCGAGCGGTATTATGACAGATTTATTCTTATTTCCGCGCTTTTATTTATTGCTGCATGGCTTATACGGCGGTTGTATCTGCAGGAGTTTGTATAATTATGTTTTTTAACTGTGAACGGCCTTATGCATTTTATGGACTTATTATTCTTGTACCTGCAGTATTGATTGCCGTGCGAGAATACCGGAAGATCATTATGAAAACTGCAAAAATTACAGGCGTATATTCATATATCCCCGGCGGAAAGCGTATAAAAAATTTTGTCCGGATTATTGTTTTACGTACGATTTTTCTCTGTCTTGCATGGATTATGCTCGTGTTTGCATATGCCGGTTTTTCATGGGGAGTGTATGAAGTTCCTGCACAAAAAAACGGTAATGCAGTTTCGTTCGTGTTCGATATTTCATACAGCATGAATGCTGATGATGCTCCCGGTGGAATAACAAGGCTTCATGCTGCCGCTAAGTATGCCAATATACTCTTGTCCCACATGGAAAATACTTCTGTTTCTGTTGTACTTGCAAAGGGTGACGGAGTTATTGTTATTCCCCTTACAGAGGATACGGCCGTTGTACAATCTTTACTTAGTACGCTTTCTCCTGATCTAATGACGGCAGCAGGTTCTTCACTGGGGAAAGGGGTAGAAGCGGCGCTCAGATCGTTCCCGTCTGATTCTGCACAGAACAGGCATGTCTGGGTATTTACGGATGGAGATGAAACAGACGGACTGCTGACGGGTGCACTGGAAGACTGTGTAAAATACGGTGTAAATGTTTCGCTGATTGGATTCGGATCAGAGCGCGAAATTGAAATTACTGCAGGTGACGGCAGAACAAAAGTCATGACAGCACTTCGTTCCGAAAAAATGAAGAAAACGGCTGCTCAAGTTACAAGGATGGGATTCAGTACGAATACTGATGGTACCGTGAAATATGTAGATGCAACGGAAGCTGGTTCTGCGCTTGAGTTACTTCGTCCTTTTAAAGCGGGTAATACAGGCGATGAAAAAAATACGTCGACGGTAGTGTCATATGAAGTAAAACCTGTGGAACGTTATTCGTTGTTTCTTGTCATGTCAGTCATTTTTTTTGTGTTAAGTTTTGCTGTTGCAGAATTTGATCTGGAAAATCCGGTAAAGCATTCAGCAGGAAACGGATTTATAATTTTCATATGTGCAATTTCGGTTGTGTTTACTTCCTGCAGTCAGGGAAAGGTAGAAAATGCACAGGAACTTATGCGCAGTTCATGGGCGTGGTATCAGAAAAATTACAGAGGTGCAACGGCCGGTTTCCTTCGTGCCGAAGAAAATGCGTTGCAATATAATGACAATGTGACTATTCAGTATGCACGGTATGATCTTGCATCTACATATATTATGGAGGGAGAATACGCTGCTGCCTCCGGCTGTCTGAAGCAGATTACCGCTGCAGCACCTTTGCAGATACGTTATGCGGCATATTATAATGCCGGTATTATTGCGTACCGGAACGGTAAATACAAAGAAGCTGTAGACTGTTTTAGAGATGCCCTCAGAATTGATGGAACAAAAATAGAAGCAAAAGAGAACCTTGAGATAGCGCGTCAGCAGCAGGTTGCAGAAAATGCTCATGGAACAAAAAGTACAGTCATTCCGGTTTCTCAAGAGGACAATAGAACTACAACAATAGAGAGTGCGGTATTTCAGCGGATACGGGAGAACGAAAAAAAACAATGGAAAAACAGCGAATCGGAACAAAACTCGGAATCAGGATCGGATTATTAATATTTTCAGTACTTCCGGCAGAAATTGTATTTTCTCAGTCATATTCTGAGATGCATTCGCTTCAAGTAGTATCGCAGGACAGTGTAATATACTCCGGAAAGGAGAGCATGTTTATGCTCATCATTCCGTCGGTGAAACCTTCAGATGTTCAGGTTGAAACACCGTCGCTGCCATCTGACGTCAGTTTTATTTCGATGCGTCGTACCGATTATGTTGAAAAGAATTTACCGGGTGGTACGAAAATTGATTTATGGCTTGCTTTCCACAGCGCAAAAGAATATTCGCTGCTTCCTCTCAAGATAAAGGTTCGGAACAGATCATATTCGGTACCTTTCAGCGTTATAACTGTTGTACAGGATCCATCAACACTTGCCCCCTGTTTTATAATCAGGTTTGATAATGGAACGGAAGTAGATAATACACAACAGACCGATAAATCCCTTTTTACCGTTTTTGCCGGTGATAAGATCAGGTTTACTGTATTTGTACAGTATGCGGTACAGGTTATGAATTTTGAATGGTCTGTTCCCAAAGATGCACTTTTCACGGAAATACGAACATATCAGATAACGAAAGGCGAGCCTCGGGGACGAGAATCTTTTTCAGAGCGTATACCTGTCGGGCGTTTTGAGTGGCAGCCGCTTGCATCTGGTTCTACTTTGCTGCCTGAGATGCATTTTACCGCAACAGCATACAGCGGAAGCCGCATTGTACTTTCGCAGCCGTATATGCGTATTGATGTTCTTCCTTCCGGGAAAAAAACAGCTGTTACCGCAGATAGTGATGAAAGTTATTTTACTTACGCTTTTACAGAGGCAGAGAAAACTGAAACGGGTAAAGCACGTTCGGTCGTAAGCGATGCTGATTGTGAAAAACTTGCTTTGCTGCGCACAAAGGAACGCCATTCATTTTTTCAAAGGAACGCAGCAGCAGAACGACGCACCTTCGAGAAGAAGCTTGGCCTCACAGAGGAACAAAAAGAGCCTGACTTGCCATTATTTTTTCTTTTATTGGCAGCTACTGTCATATGTGCATTATTTATCATTGTTTTTTTTATTCAGAAGAAACAAAAGTTTGTGTTTATCGACATTGCAGTCGTATGTATTCTTTTTTTCAGTACACTTGTTTCTGGTATGAGGCTTTCGGTCATATACGGAATTTTTAAAGGAGGGTGTATACATTCTGTCCCTGACGAATTATCCGGTTGTGTTTCTCTTGCAGATAAAGGTCAGAGGGTGCGTATTGAAGAAGTTACCGGCAGATGGATGTATGTTCAGTACGGCAGCACAGGTGGCTGGATATCATCTTCCTCTGTTATTATAATAAGGTAGTGGTATTAATGGGTTTGGAGGTTCGTTATGGATTTTGGTGATATTCTTAATCAATGGGACAGACAGCAGAAAGAAGCGGGAAAAAAACAGAAAGAAAGCGGGAAAAATCAAATACCGCATAAAAAAGCGAATGCTCCGACACCGGACGAAAAGGCTGCTGCCCGCCGCAGAGTAACAGATCCGGATTTTGACAAGCGTATAAATCCGGAAGAAGCCTGGCTTCGCAGGTACGGTACTGTCGATAAAGATAAAATTGCAGAAGAAGCAGAAGAGTGTATGAGAGAAAATACACAACAGTATCTTAAGGATCTGCCTGTGGAAGCACGTCTTGATCTTCACGGACTTACGCAGGAAGAAGCGGGAAGCAGACTTAGTTCTTTTATTGGAGATTGTATAAGGCGCGGGATTCGGAAAGTCCTCCTTATTCACGGCAAAGGACTCCATACAACAGGAAGCGATCCTGTTCTTGGTGAGGTTGTTCGTAAATTTATAGAGACTGATAAACGTTGTGGTATGTCGGGACATCCTGAAAAACGCATGGGTGGGAACGGTGCAACATGGCTTGTGTTGAAAGAATAATTACTTCTGGACGGGGATAATAATTATGGAAGACTATAAAATTACTAATGGTATTATTTCTATCGGTGTACGTGGCAGGGGAGCAGAACTTTCGTCTCTGAAAAAGGGGAATGTTGAATATTTGTGGAATGCAGCACCTTCTGTGTGGAACAGATCTGCACCGCAGCTTTTCCCGATAGTAGGTACGCTGTCCGGTAATGAGTACCGGTATGGAGGCAGAACATATTGCATGTCGCGGCACGGATTTGCCCGTGACAGTATATTTTCCGTTTCAAAACAAACTGATAAAAATATCTGTTTTACTTTTCATGATACGCCCGAAACAATGAAAATGTATCCTTTTCCCTTTGTTTTTGACGTAGAATATATTCTTACCGGCAGTACTCTCACATATACATGGCGTATTATGAATACAGGAAAGGATGTTATGTACTTTTCTGTCGGGGGACATCCGGCATTTATGTGTCCACCTTCAGGCGGAAGATTTACCGACTGTTCACTTAAATTCGGCAGCAGAAAGCCGGTGACGGACATAAACTGCGGAACAATAAATGTCGACGGTCTTCTTCAGTCTGAAACATATCATTATATACTGGATGATGGAATATTAAAGATTACAGGTGATATGTTTTCACATGATGTGCTTATTCTTGAAAACAGTGGTATTCATGCTGTTTCGTTGCTGGACAGCGCTATGAAAGAGTACATCCGTGTTGATTTTGATGCAGATATATTCGGCCTCTGGTCGCCGCAGGACAAGCATGCACCATTTCTTTGTATTGAACCCTGGTACGGACGATGCGACCGCGTTGGATTCTGCGGGGAATTAAAAGACCGCGAGTGGGGAAATGTCCTTGAAAGCGGTAAAATTTTTGAGAAATCATTTTCAGTCACAGTGATGTAAGACAGGGGGATAACCAAAAAATAGTAAAAATACTATTGTAATATTTACAATAAATGGCTATTTTTTATACATATACTATGTCACAAGATTTTTATGAGACACTTGGTGTGTCAAGAACAGCAACTGCTGATGAGATAAAAAAAGCATATCGCAATCTTGCATTTAAATATCACCCGGATCGGAATCCTGGTGATAAAGTTGCAGAAGAGAAATTTAAATCGATCAACGCGGCATACAGTATACTCGGCGACGAAACGAAACGTATGCAGTATGACCGCTATGGATCTTCCGAAGACGTATATGGCAGTCAGAATCAGCAGCAGTATTCATATGAAAAAAATGACGGAACATACGGCAGCGACGACGCGTTCTGGCAGTGGTTCAGCGGTAATTCCCAGGATAATGATTATCAGCAGAGACATTATACCTATAGATGGTCTTCCGGCGGAAATTCCGGGACACGCCAGGAACTTCATGCACAGCTTTATTCAAAGATCGTACAGACAATTTTCGGTGGTGCCATAAGTAGTTTTCTTGGACCGTTTCTTCCCCTTGTGTCGTTTATCTGTTTTTTTGTAATGATAAACGGCATAGTCGGGATCGTAAAATCTGTTATTGGACTTATAAAATTAGATAAGCAGAAACCCGATAAATAGAATCGACGTTCACCGCTGGCGGAAAATTATTCTGCCGCGGTTCAGATCATAGGGAGAAAGAGCTACTTTTACAGTGTCGCCCGGTACGATTCTGATATAATGTTTGCGCATTTTTCCTGATAAAGCTGCAAGAATAAGATGTCCGTTCTGCAGTTCAATTTTGAAAGTCGTGTTCGGTAAAGCTTCTTTTACAACACCTTCGACTTCAATTGCTTCCTCTTTAGCCACAATTCCTCCAAATAAAACGTAACAAAATACGAAAAAAGTT
>Ga0172378_10000968_pt1 | contig 25959 bp, 20 predicted proteins | sample GrowelOW332metaG_FD_119755 | JGI IMG/M metagenome (GOLD analysis project Ga0172378, IMG submission 119755) | Groundwater microbial communities from an aquifer near a municipal landfill in Southern Ontario, Canada - Pumphouse #3_1 metaG | ecosystem: Environmental > Aquatic > Deep subsurface >... | reverse complement strand
TGGGCTGCATCGGCATCGAATGCATCTTGAAGAGCAATTGCAATAGCATCATCTGATGCTTCTTTAGCAGCTGCAATAGCTGCGTCTTTTGCTGCCTCTACATCTGCTGCTGTTGGTAAAGCTGCTTGGGCAGCAGTAAGTGCATCAAGTTTAGTTTGTAAATCAGTCAAAGCAGTATTTTGGTCTGCTAGCTGAGATATTAATTCTGAATCATCATAATCATCAGAACAAGAAACTACGAACATCGGAGATATCAACATAGCTCCAAAAATCATAGCACGTAAAATTGTTTTTTTCATATAAAAAAAAGTTAATAATTTATAAATAAAAATATCTTTGTATTTTTTCGTTTAGATATGAGTCCTTTAAAACTCGTTATTTTAATACAACAAATATAAATTATCATAAGAATTATTAATACTTTTTCTACCCAATAGGGGTTTTCATCCACCGAATGTTATTTTATTACAATCAATTTCGTAAAAATATTATTTTTCGTTCTTTAAAGAGTCATTTTTTTGGATAATTTTAGAACTAAGATACTTATTTTTCACTCTTTTTCTGGTTCCTACGACTGTTAGAAAAGAGAAAAAATTATTTCTATATTTTTCACTTATAAGAAAGGAAGTGCCATCTTCTAAGTTTACCATATTTCCAGAAATATCTTTTACATACATTATATTAATTACGCAAGAACGATTAATTCTGAAAAAGCAATTATGATTTAAATCTTCATAAACTTCATTCATCGGAACGCAACGTCTATCCTTTTATTCCCCTTTAATATGATATCACAATAATTTCGGGCTGCCTCTAAACGAACAATATCGTTTAATGAAACACGCATCATTTTATTAGTTCTTTTAATGAATATAGAACTATTTTGTTCTAGATTATCTAGATTTTCTGAAATTTCAGGAAAATCGATAAGACTTTCACTAAAATTATCTGAATTATCTTGTATAATATTTATGTCTTCTTCGTTATCTGAATTGATCTTTTCGAGAAATTGTGAGAGATAGTATTGTAAATACCTGTAAGCTTTATAATTAGACGTGGAAATATGATAATGGGAATCGTTAGTGGCTTTACTTTTCCGAAGAAAATCCACCTTAATAAATATATTTTTCATAATTAAGGTAAGAACATTTAAGAAGTTTAAAATAAAGTGGGATTATTCAATATATATTGCGAATATAATAAAAAAATATTATTAGTGGTGAAATTAAGTTGTATTTAGTTATTTAATTCATCGAGTTCAAGCCAACGCATCTCCTTCTCATCTATTATATTAATTAGTTCTGAAAGACGTTTAGAAAGCTCTACTATTTTTTCTGGTTTATCGATAATATTATTAAGGGATTCTTCTATAGATAGTTTTTCTTCATTTAAATCTGAAAGTTCTTTCTCTATATTTTTATACTCGATTTTTTCCTTAAAAGTCATTTTTCTTTTATTGCCAGTATTTGCAGCTTTTTTATCGGCTTCATATTTTTCCCTACCTGAAAGTTTGCCTTCTGTAGTGTTTTTATCTTTTATGGTGCTGTTAGCCTGACTAGCTAATCTAGCATCTGGATGAGATTTCATATAGTCATTAATAAAAGAGCGGTATTCACTGCATTTACCTGCATAATCCTTGACTTGTCCATTACCTGTAAAGATCAAAATATGGTCAGCTAATTTATCAAGAAAATATCTGTCATGAGAGACGATTAATAAACATCCAGGAAAATCTTTCAGATAATCTTCAAGGACATTTAAGGTCAATATATCTAAATCATTCGTTGGCTCATCGAGAATCAGAAAATTAGGGCTTTTCATAAGCACTGTCATAAGGTATAGACGACGTCTTTCTCCTCCACTTAGTTTCGATACCTTTATATCATGGGTATTAGGTGGAAATAAGAAGTAATTTAAGAAAGTAGAAACAGAAACTGTTTTACCATCTGCTAATTTTACTGTTTCAGCTATATTATGAACTACATCAAATATAGTGTCATTCTCATTAAAGTGTATGCCTGACTGATGATAATATCCGAATTTTATGGTTTCTCCTACTTCTATAATACCACTATCGGGCTTTAAAGCCCCTGTCATTAAGTTTAGGAATGTACTTTTTCCTACACCATTTGATCCTACTATACCTATTTTTTCAAATCTGTTAAAATTATATGTAAAATCATCTAGCATACAACGATTCCCAAAGTTTTTGGATACATGTTTGCAATTAATGATTTTATTACCAAGTCTAGCACTATTTACATTTATACTAATCTTAGTGTCCTGGCTTGGTGAGGCTATCCTAGTCTTTAAATCTTGAAAGGCATCTATTCTATATTTAGCTTTTCCAGTCCTGGCACAAGGTGTGGCGTTTATCCATTCTAACTCACGTCTATAAAGATTACGTGCTTTATTAACTTCTGCTGATTGATTTTCTTGTCTTTCTTGTTTTTTCTCCAGAAAATAGGAATAATTACCTTTATATGTATATAAGGTACCATTTTCTAGTTCTAATATGGTGTTACATACTCGGTCAAGAAAATATCTATCATGTGTTACCATGAATACTGTACTTCTGGATTTGGTTAAATATCCTTCAAGATATTCGATTATCTCCATATCGAGATGATTGGTAGGCTCATCGAGGATTAAGAAGTCTGCGTCTTTTAATAAGACTACTGCTAAAGCTACTCTTTTTACTTCCCCTCCAGATAGTTTTGACATTTGCTGATTTCTATCGGGTAGTTTTAATGAGGTTAATATCTCATCTATGCGTTGCTCGTAATTCCAACCTCCTACGGTATCCATTGCTAGCATTGCCTTAGATAATCTTTTTTCATCTCCGGATTTAATAGCTAACTCGTATTCTTTTACTGTGTCAGATATAAAACCTGCACTCTGGAAGACTGCTTCGAAAATAGTATTGTCATGGTCATACTCAAATTCTTGTTCTAAAAAAGCTATAGAAATATCTTTTAAAAATTTTACTTCCCCTCCTCTATCTGAACTTTCTTTTCCTGCGAGAATACTTAATAGTGTACTCTTGCCTGTACCATTTGGTGCGATAAGTGCTATCTTATCCCCTTCATTTATATTAAAACTAATATGGTCGAAAAGTGTTTTTTCTCCCCAGTATTTAGAGATATTCTCTACTTGTAAATAACTTGCCATAGGGCTCAAAGATATAAAATATTTTGTTTATTATATTTTGTTTTTTTTAAAATTGTAATATCTTTGCAGTGTACTAGTAGGGTAATACAGTATGGTAATTGAATATAAATATTATATTTGTAACCAACAATATTATTTTTATTAAGAAAAAAATAAATTATCAAATTAAATAAAATAGAATGAAAAAAATCTTTTTCCCTTTAATCGTTATTTTCCTGAGTATATTTTCTTTAGCTGCTCAAGTAAATCCACAAGCTCCTTTAGAGCTTGATCCAGCAGTTAGAACAGGTAAACTAGCGAATGGTATGTCTTATTATATTAGACATAATGAAAAGCCTGCTAATCGAGCAGAGTATTACATAATTACTAACATAGGTGCTATACAAGAAACTCCAGCTCAAGATGGTTTAGCACATTTTCAAGAGCATATGTGTCTTAATGGAACTAAAAATTTCCCAGGTAAGGGAATTATAGAAGCTTTCCAAAATCATGGTCTTGAATTCGGTAGAAACATAAATGCAAGTACAGGTGTAGAACAGACTATGTACATGTTTAATAATATTCCTACGACTGAAAATCTTATCGATACTACTTTACAATGTATGCGTGATATTTCTGCATATGTTATAGATTCTGATAAAGAGGTAAATGATGAAAGAGGAATTATAGTAGAAGAAAGAAGAACTAGAAGAACTGCTTCATGGAGAATGCATGAAAAAGAACTAGCTTATTTATATAAAGGATCTAAATATGCTACTTGCACATTAATTGGTAGCAAAGAAAATCTAGAAACATTCGATCCAGAAGAAATCAGAAAATTCTATAAAACTTGGTATCGTCCAGATCTTCAAGCTGTAGTAGTAGTAGGTGATATAGATGTTGATGCTATGGAGCAGAAAATCAAAGATGTATTTTCAGAAATTCCTGCCAGAGTTGATCCTCAACCAAAAGATGTACATATAGTTCCAGATAATGAAGAACCTATAGTAGCCGTTTTAACTGATCCGGAAGCTACTTCTCATAATACTACTATATATTTCAAATCTAAACCACTTCCTAAAGAGTATCGTGGTTATGGTGTTTTCGTACTTCAAAATTTAGTTAAAAATATTATGTCTTCTATTATAAATGAAAGATTAGAAGATATTTCAACTAAACCTAATGCACCATTTTTAAGTGCTCAGGTTGGTTATAATTCTCTTACTTCTACTCTTGAGGCTTTCATGGGTGCAGTAAGTTCAAAAAGTGGAGAAGAAACACAGGCATTAAAAGCTTTAATGGTAGAGATTCATAAAGCTAAGAAATTTGGTTTTACTCAGGCTGAATATAATAGAGCTAAAACTAATCTTCTTAGAAGTTATGAATATCAAAAAGATAATGCAAGTAGTCGAGAAAATGCTGATTTCGTATATGGATATATGTATAACTTCTTATTTGGATTCCCTTATTGTACACCAGAATACATGTATAATACTGTAAAACAATATTTAGAAGCTATTCCATTAGCTCAATTTAACCAAATAATGGGTCAGATTGATTTATCTAAAAATGAAGTTATCATCTATAAAGGTCCTAAGAAAGATGGTGAAGTAGTTCCTACAAAAGAAGATTTATTAAATGCTGTGGCCCAAGCTGCTGATGCTGACATCAAAGCTCCTGTAGCTGAAAAAGATTATGGTCCATTAGTGGATACTACAGTTTTAACTGTATCTCCTATAGTAAAAGAAAAAGATGGTAAATTTGGGTCTAAAGTTCTTACTCTTAAAAATGGCATAAAAGTTATTTTAAAACATACTGAATTTGATAAAGAACAAATTTCACTAAATCTTAAAACTAAAGGTGGTATGTCAGTACTTCCTACTGAAGATTTACCTTCTTTTGAAAGTAATGTGTTTAGTATCTATACTTCTTTTTCTGGATTATCTGATTTCGACGCTAATACGTTATCGAAGATGCTTACCGGTAAAGTAGCTAGTGTTAGTCCGTTTATTGGCGAGTCTAATCAAGGATTCGTTGGAAGTGCAGCTCCTAAAGATTTTGAAACTATGTTACAGTTACTATATCTTAATTACACTGCTCCTCGTTTCGTTAAGTCTGAATTCGATGCTGGTTTTAATAAATTAAAAGCCGTCGTTCCTAATATAGTTAAACAACCTTCTTATATATTTAAGAATAAATTCACTAAAGTCCTTCAAGGAAATAGTCCACGTGTTATGATTTTAGATGAAGAAATGCTTGAAAAAGTTAATTTCGAGACTATAGAAAAAGATTATAAAAAATTATTTGCTAGTGCAGATGGTGCTACAGTTAGAATCATAGGTAATTATGATGAGGCTACTATCAGACCTTTATTAGAGAAATATCTTGGTTCTCTTCCTACTGATATTAAGGCTTTGAAACCTATTAAAAGAGATTTAGCTAATAAAAAAGGATATATCAATGATGAATTTAAGATAGAAATGAAGACTCCTAAAACATCTGCTGGTATAGTTTATACAGGAAAAGTTAAGTATAACCTTAAAAATCTAATATTGGCTGATATGTCTAAGTATGTTCTAGATCTTATTTATACTAAAACAGTTAGAGAAGAAGAAGGTGGTACTTATGGTGTCAGTACAGCTGCTTGGCTTTCTAAAAAACCTGATCAAAAAATGTATATGCTTATGCAGTTTGATATGGATCCATCCAAATCTAGCAAACTAATTAATCTAACTATAGATGGTTTTGAGAAATTAGTAGCTGAAGGTCCTACATCTGAACAATTCGAACAAGCTCAAAAGAATTTAATTAAGAATATTTCTGAAAATAGAATTCAAAACAGCTATTGGATCAATTGTTTAAATGAATATTATACTAATGGTATAGATGTAGATACTAAATATAAAGAGACTGTTGAGTCAATTACAGCTTCAGATATTCAAAAATTCTTATCGAAACTTGAGAAACAAAAAAATAGAATTAAGATAGTTATGGAACCTACAGCTTTAGAAGAAAAGGCTGAATAAAATAATAAATAATATGCTTGGTGACTTCAGATTAAAGGTGTTTCAAACTGTAGCTCAAAAAAGAAATTTTTCTAAAGCTGCTAAAGTACTTGGTATCTCTCAACCTGCAGTCAGCATGCATATTAGTGAACTTGAAAAAATCATAGATAGTCCATTATTCATTCGTCAAAAAGGAATAGTGACACTTACAGATAAAGGGAGGATTTTACTGGATTATTCCAGTAAAATCCTTTATTTATATGAGTGTGTTAATCAAAGATTAATCCCGGATAATACTAAGTATAATCGTTCATTAAGAATTGGTTATCCTTCTGAAATAAAATTTATATTGACTCCTATAATATTTAATTTACAATCTTTATATCCAAAATTAGAAATAGTTTTACGAGATGATAATACTGAAGATATAGTAAATTTATTAAAAGAAGGACTTATAGATATAGCCATTTTAGATATAAAAGATAAGGCTTCTTTATTTGAAAATAATATAGTATCTAAACCATTTTATTCTATAACAAATTCTAGTTCTGGTAATAAGTTGAAAGAATATTATTTATACTATATTTTAGAAAATTTTAGGGATAATCCGTCAATTTCATTATTTTTACTAAATTGTTCTACACTCAACTAATATATAGATTTAATGAATTTGAAGAGAATACTTAAAATAAGACTTACGAATAAAGGAAAACGTTTTTTTACAAGGCTTGCTATAATAGCCTCTTTATGTGTTATATCTATAATAATTATTTCTAATCCTGAGGAATTATTCTCAAAAAATCAAACAGCTAGTACTGAAAACGAAAGTGAGAATGAGGCTGAATATTTCGAATCGGACACTATTTCTATCAATGAATATATATCAAACGAAGTGTCAGATTATGAAGATCTTGAACATTTGGACAAGAGTATTAATAAATTTTTAAAAAGATGGAATATTAGAGGTGGAGCTCTCGCTGTCTATAATAATCAAAAATTAATATATTCTAAAGGATATGGTCTGGCAGATGTGGAACAAAATATCGCCGCCTCTCCTTCTAATCTTTTCAGAATAGCCTCTATGTCTAAGCTTATAACAGCTACGGCTATAATGAAACTTCAAGAGGATTCTCTACTAACTATAAAAGATACTGTTTTCGGTCCTAGAGGCATTTTAAACATGCCTAAATTTCTTAATATTCGCGATAGACATATGAAAGAAATTACTGTCGAACAATTAATGAGACATTATGGAGGGTTTTCACTTCGTAGAGGAGATCCATTATTTACCGTAAGAGATATCATGAGATGGGATCATTTAGATACGGTTCCAGATATGGATGGCATTATAGAACATGTCCTTACTAAAGAAAGATTAAGTTATCGTCCAGGTAGCACTTTCTGCTATTCTAATTTAGGATATCTTATTCTGTCTAAAATAATAGAAGTCAAAAGTGGTCAGAATTATGAGGATTACTGTCAAGAACATGTTTTACATCCTGCGGGATGTTTTGATATGCACCTTGCTAAAAATCTTTATAAAGATAAATATCCAAACGAAGTTAGATATTATGAGCCAGTAACAGCTACTAAAATACCTGTTTATGATGCTAATAGTAGTGATTCTCTTTATAGAAGTTATGGGGGAAATAATATAGAGGGGCTTTACGGAGCAGGTGGATGGATAGCCTCCCCTATAGAATTCGGTAGATTTGTTTTGGCTATAGATGGTAAAGATTCTATTCCTGATATAATATCTAAAGAAAGTGTTGCTACTATGACTGAACATAATAAGCATACTATTCATCCTTTAGGATGGGTAGAAATCAGATCTAACGGAGATTGGGTAAGAACAGGTTCTTTATCTGGGAGTAGCTCTATTTGTAAATATCAAAAGAATGGTCTTTTATGGGTATTTGAAATGAATTCCAGTTCTTGGAAAGGAAGTAAATTTCCTCATTATACTGATTATATGTTTAGGTCAGCATCCTACCATGTAAAATGGCCGGACACTGACCTATTGCTAAAATCAGGATATTTATCCGATGTTTCTAATAAGAAATCAAGTATTTCTAATCAGCGACTTTTAAACTAAGCTTCAGCTTCACTAGACTTGGCGATAATTCTTTCTAGCCAGTTAAGCATTCCAAACATCACTATCATAGATATAGCACATGCTCCGACGAATACGGCCCATGTAGCCCAAACTGGAAGTGAATTATAAAAGAATGTTCCAAACTGTACTAAGAAGTTTCCTACAGCAGTAGCTCCTAACCAAAGTCCTTGCATTAAGCCTCTATATTGAGGAGGAGCGACTTTAGAAACGAATGATATACCTAGTGGACTAATAAATAATTCTGCTACTGTTAATATAAAATACATTCCTATCATTATCCATGGAGTAAGTCTCATGTCCATAGGAGCACCAGCAGCACCAATAGTAGATTTATCAGGTAATGCTATAGAGAAGATAGATAAGAATAAATAAGCAGCTGCAGCTATTCCCATACCTAATGCTATTTTTTTAGCAGTTGAAGGTTCTTTTCCTTTACTTCTGAGTTTATTAAAAAACCACATAATAACTGGAGTAAGGAATACTACGAAGAAAGGATTAACTGAAGAGAATATTTCAGCTCCTACTATGGAAGTAAATCCTAAGTTTATGTGAATCTGACTTAAATCTACATAATCTTTAGCAAAATATGTTAGAGTAAGTCCATTTTGATGGAATGAGAACCAGAAGAAAATAACTACACCAAAAACTGCATATAAAGCATGAAGTCTTTGTTTGGTTTCTTGAACAGTCATTTTTATCTCTGCTTTGTTCATACTGCCATCTTCATTAGTACCTCCTACTTGAACCATTTGGTCTGGTAGTTTATTCTTATTAATTACGAATATAGCTAATGAGATAAGCATAGCGATTATAGCTACAGAAAAAGCTAAGTTAAAACCTTTGCTGAATACGTCAAGGTATTGGTTAGCGAACTGAGCATTGGTTAAAGCTGCTCCCGTCTGATTAGCTGAACGAACCAGACCCTCATAAGCAGTAACATCTGTACTACTTAATGTGCCATTGATAAAACCATGGCATAAATCAGGAAGGTTTGAATTATAAATAAATCCATGGGCCTTCAAGAACCAATTACGAACACCTATCGCGAAGAATGGAGCGAAAATAGCACCTACATTAATAAACATATAGAAAATCTGGAATCCAGAGTCTCTCATTTTATCGTATTTAGGATTATCATACAAGCGTCCAACGATAGCTTGAATATTTCCTTTGAATAATCCGTTACCAAATGCTATAACAAATAATCCAATACAGCTTATCGTTAAATAAAATGCATTACTAGCAGATGGTGTTGTGGATGGTATAGCCATTACAACATAGCCTGCTGTCATTAATAATAGACCTGTGATTATGACATTTTTAATTTTTCCTGTTTTATCAGCTATTACACCTCCAAAAATAGATAGTCCATATATCAACGCATAGAATAACGAATAAATTAATCCTGCCTGTTTATCTGTTAGACCATATTTAGTCATTAAAAATAGCGCTAAAATAGCCATCATAGTATAAAAGCCGAATCTCTCTCCCATATTAGAAAGGGCTGCGGCCATAAGGCCTTTGGGTTGGTTTTTAAACATAAATTTGATTTTATAAAGTTTTAAAAAAAAGAGTTTTGTCTATATTGTCAGCAAAGATATTAAATATTTAATAAATTGTGTATTTTTGATGAAAATTGGCGAAAAAATAGATACCTTTGTTTTATGAATACAGTTGCATATTGGATACTTAAAATATTACTTTATACATTTTCTATATGGCCTTTGAAAGTACATTACTTCTTTTCTAATATAATGGCTTTTATATTATATAGAATAGTAAAATATCGACTTTCTACAGTCCACTATAATTTAGCACGATCTTTCCCTGATAAAAAATATAATGAGTTAGATAAATTAACAAAAGATTATTATAAATATTTAACGGACCTGGCAGTAGAAATGATATGGGGAGTTACACATTCTAAACAAATATCGAAACGATTAGTATTTGATAATTTAAATCTATTTACGAATACTTTTGATTTAAATAATCACATATTGGTAGTCATAGGTCATCAAGGTAATTGGGAACTTTTTTCGCAATATAAAAACCTTTATAAAGAATGTGGTTTTCCTGATGATAAGACTGTCTTCTTTTTCGTTTATAAAAAGCTGAAGAATAAATTAATGGAAAGATTGACTCAACATATCAGGACTAAATTAGGTACGTGTGATTTCATCGATCATAAACAGATCTTTAGACATATGCTAAGAAATAAAGATGAGAAAGGTGCATACTTTTTCGTCGCTGACCAGGCTCCAGTAAATGGTGCTAGGTTTAATTTAGATTTTTTAAATCAGAAATCGGCTATGTTTGATGGTCCTGAATATATAGCTAAGAAATTTAATATGCCTGTTTTATATCTAGAGATAAGACGTACTTCCAGAGGTGTTTATCATAATATATTTACCAAAATATGTGATAAAGCTAAAGATGAAAAAGATGGCTTTATAACGTATAAATATGCTAAACTTTTAGAACAAAGTATAAGCAGAACTCCCGAGAGCTATCTTTGGAGTCATCGTAGATGGAAAAAACCAATCGAAATATCAGAAAAATCAAAATTTATAACAAAACAAGATTATGAATAAAATTTTTAAAATATCATTACTGCTTTTAACTATTAATTTAGTTACTATTAATTCTGCGAACGCGCAAGTAGAAAATACAAGTAATCCAGAAGGTACAGTAGTTTATTCTTTACCTCAGACGACTCTTCACATTAGCGTCGAAGCAGAACGAGAAGTATATACTCCAGGGCCTTATGCAAAATATGCTAAAAAATATCTTGGTCTTGATGTAGAACAGAATAAGAAACAAACATATACTTTATCATCTATAAAGTTGACTCCATATTTAGAGGCTGATCCAGCAGCTAGATATATTCTTAATGTAGGTAAATTTTCATCTTTCACAGCTAAAGAAATGTTTAAGATGACTTCTCAAGGACTAATTTTACTGGCTGATGCTTCTAAAGGTAATGCTGAATTTTGGCGTTTCCCTACATTAGCAGAAAATTTAAAAGAAGATGGTACAAGTGCTACATCTAATTTCACGAGTGAGAAAACAACTCTATATAAAAGTATAAAAAATTCTGATGGTACGTATAATAAAATATCGATTCAACAGAGTCAGGTAGTCGAGAAAAGCATAGAGCGTAAAGCTCAAGAAATAGCCAATATCATTTTTAAACTTCGCGAACAAAGAATGAATATTATTTGTGGCAATACCGATGCTACCTATAGTGGCAATGCTATGGCTGCTGCGATCGAAGAGATGCATAACCTTGAATCAGATTATATGTCTCTGTTTTTGGGAAAAACAGAAAGTGCTACGCAGAAGATGAGTTTCGATGTTACTCCTGATGCTAAAGCTGCTAATCAGCTTTATATCGCTTTCAGAATCTCTGATTCTAAAGGTCTCACACTTGCTGATGATGTGTCTGGCAGACCTATTGCCTTAGAAGTTTCTGTACCAAATATAGAAACTACTCCTAGTATTATTAATGCCAAAGGCAAAAAGTCCAAAGATGTAGTAAGTATTAATTATAGAGTTCCTTCTATTTGTTTAGTCAAAGTTATCGATGGTCAAAATATTCTATTACAGAATAGAGTACCTCTTTATCAATTTGGAAAAAACTATCAACTTAGCGTTGATTAAGCTTTTAAAATAAAATTATAAACCATAAACATAATTATTATGTCAATAAAAGATTTAGACCCGAAAATTGTTTGGAAAAACTTTTACGCTATGACTCAAATTCCAAGACCATCTAAAAGAGAAGGCAAGGCTGTCGCTTTTTTAGAAAATTTTGGTAAAAATTTAGGTCTTGAGACGATAAAAGACGAATTAGGAAATATTATTATCCGTAAACCTGCTACTCCGGGTATGGAAAATAGAAAAGGAATTATCCTTCAGTCTCATATGGATATGGTTCCTCAAAAGAAAAATGATAAAGTTCACGATTGGGATAATGATCCTATCGAAACTAAAATCGTGGGTGATTGGGTATATGCTGAAGACACTACCCTTGGTGCTGATGATGGTATGGGTTGTGCTATCGCTATGTCTGTTCTTGAATCTAAAGATTTGGTTCATGGTCCTATCGAAGCTTTGTTTACAATAGACGAAGAGACTGGAATGACTGGTGCTCAAGGTCTTAAAGGTGGTTTATTAAAAGGAGATATTCTTTTCAATATGGATTCTGAAACCGAGGGAGAGCTTTATATTGGGTGTGCTGGTGGTGCTGATGTTACTGCTACATTTGATTATGAGCTTGAGGATGTACCTGCTGGTTTTAAAGGTTTGCAAATAGATGTGAAAGGATTGCTTGGCGGTCACTCAGGAATGGAGATTAATCAAGGTCGTGCTAATGCGAATAAGTTAATGGCTCGTGCTTTACTTCCTATTCTTCGTGATCTTGATGGACGTCTTGCATCTGTGGCTGGTGGCACTCTTCGTAATGCTATTCCTCTTGAATGTGTAGCTAAAGTAGCTGTACCTGAAGGGAATCTTGATAAAGCTAAAGCAGTAGTCGCTGATTTATTCGCTAAAGCTGCTAATGAATATGGTCCTGTAGAAAAGAATCTTAATATATTCTGCGATCCATGTGAAGTTACTAAGGTGATGAAAGGTGATGTAGCTATGCGTGCTACCACAGCTGTATATGCTTGTCTTAGTGGCGTGGCTCGTTTCAGCCTTACTATGGATGATATGGTGGAGACTTCTAATAATTTAGCTGTTTTCCATTCTGAAAATGGTACTATTAAGGTAATGACATTGACTAGAGGTTCTATCGATTCTGCTAAAGAGGATCTTATAGAGACTGTTAAATCTCCTTTCATTTTAGCTGGTGCTAGTGTGAAAGTTTCTGGGGATTATCCTGGTTGGCAACCAAATATCGATTCTGAGATTTTAAATCTTTGCAAGAAAGTGTATGAAGATTTATTTGGTGATGAACCTAAAGTAAAAGCTATACATGCAGGACTTGAATGTGGTATTCTTTCTACTAATTATAAACATTGGGATATGGTATCATGTGGACCAACTATTTGTTCTCCTCATTCTCCTTTGGAAAGAGTAGAAATTCCTAGTATCGCTAAATGGTGGAGATTCGTAAAAGAAGTACTGAAAGAAGCTCCTGTTAAAAAATAGATTTATGTTTAAAAATCAACCTAAAGGACTATATGCCTTAGCTCTCGCCAATACCGGCGAGAGATTTGGTTATTATACCATGCTTGCCATATTTACATTATTTATGCAAGCTAAATTTGGATTTGGCACTTCTACTGCTAGTAGTATTTATGGTGGTTTCTTAGCAGCTGTTTATTTTTTACCAGTTATAGGTGGTATCCTAGCAGATAAATTTGGATATGGCAAATGTGTTATTTCTGGTATAATAGTTATGTTTATTGGCTATGCTTTAATGGCTATACCTACTGGGATAAATACTAATGCTAAGATAATGATGTTCTCGGCTTTGTTTTTAATAGCATTAGGTACAGGATTATTTAAAGGTAACTTACAAGTAATGGTGGGTAATCTGTATGATAATCCGAAGTATGCTAGTCAAAGGGATTCTGCTTTTAGCATTTTCTATATGGCTATTAATATTGGTGCCCTTTTCGCTCCTTCTATGGCTGAAAAAATCACTAACTGGGTAATGGGAGGAAAAGGTTTATCATATATTTCATCATTTCCTGCCCTAGCTCATCAAGCAATAGATGGTAATATCACTGAAGTTGGTTCTAATAAATTAGCTGAGCTGGCGAGTACTATGCCTGATGCATTTAGTGCTCAGGGTGGAGATATCCTAAAGTTTAGCCAGTATTATCTTGATCAGCTTTCTACTTCATATCATTATGCTTTCGGTATAGCATGTATATCATTAGTCGTGTCTATCGCTATTTATCTGGGATTCCATAGTTGGTTTAAGTCTGCAGATGTAAATAGTAAACAACAAGCTGAAATAGCTAAAAAGGATAATACTGCTGTCAAGCCTGTAGAATTAACTAAAGAACAAACTAAGAGCAGATTAGTGGCTCTTTTCTTCGTGTTTTTCGTGGTAATTTTCTTCTGGATGGCTTTTGCTCAGAATGGTCTTACTCTTACATGGTTCGCACGTGATTATACAGCAAGTACTGTTCATGGCTTATCTAGAATCAGTATAGATGTATTTAATTTAGCATTAATTATAGTAGTGGTTTATGCTTTATTCGCTGCTTTTCAAAGCAGAGCGAAGAAAAATAAAATTATTTCCTGGGCAATAACTGTGATAGCACTTGTAGTACTGGCTATTAAGTATATAGCTCTTGGTGATACTTCTGCTGAGATATTGCCTCAGAAGTTCCAACAGTTTAACCCATTTTTCGTAGTGGCTCTTACTCCTATATCTATGGCTCTTTTCGGAGCTTTAGCAAAAAGAAAAAGAGAACCTTCGGCTCCTAAGAAAATAGGAATAGGTATGTTTATAGCTGCTGGCGCATATTTAATTATGGCTATTACTTCTATCAAGCTATTGGCTCCTTCACAGTTAGTATCTACTGGTGGGGTGTCTGATATTTTGATGTCACCAAATATATTAATCAGTACATATTTAGTATTGACTTTCGCTGAATTGTTCCTTTCTCCAATGGGTATTTCTTTCGTTTCGAAAGTGGCTCCTCCTAAGTATAAAGGTTTGATGATGGGCGGATGGTTCGCAGCGACTGCTATTGGTAATTATATGACGGCTATTATAGGTAATCTTTGGGGTAGTAAGCTGCCTTTATGGGCTACCTGGTCTGTACTTATAGGATTATGTGTTTTATCTGGAATACTTATGTTTTCTATGATGAAAAAGCTGGAAAAAGCTACGGTATAATATATTGCCTTAAAATCTTAAAAAAGCGATTAGTTTTACTAGTCGCTTTTTTTATATACTTTTTTATTCTTTAGTACTAGTTATTCGATTAAAACCACTTCTATATGCTCTAGAAGACATATATTGCCCCGTATTGAGCATAGTCTTATTTTTTTCTTACCTTTGTCACTTCTTATTAACAATCAATAATCAAATAAAAATAACCAAAATATGTTTAAAAAAACGACTCTAAACGCTAAAATTACGATTCCAGCTATATTAATAATTTTAGGTTTGAGCCTTATTTCGGCTATTGCTCCAATAAAAACCGTTCAAATATTAGATTCTGTCAAACAACTCATTTTTAAGGATATGAGTTGGTTTTTTATTTGTAGTGTTTCTCTGTTTTTTATATTTCTTGTTTGTCTTTGTCTGAGTAAATATGGCAATATCAAACTTGGTAGGGATGATTCTAAACCTGAGTATTCATTTTTTTCTTGGGTATCAATGCTTTTCGCTGCAGGTATGGGGATAGGTCTTCTTTATTTTGGGGTGTCGGAACCTATGGCTCATTTTAATGAACCTGCTATTCATGCTAAGGGTATTTATAATGCTATGAAGGAGGCACAAGTGTTAGCCTTTTTTCATTGGGGAATTCATGCATGGACTATTTATGGTATAGTAGGTTTAGCTCTTGCTTATTTTTCTTATAGATATAAACTTCCTTTGTCTCTGAGAAGTCCTTTTTATCCTATTTTTAAAATGAAGATTTTCGGGACATGGGGAAATTTAATCGATATTTTCGCTTTGTGTGGTACATTTTTCGGTCTTTCTACTTCTCTAGGATATGGAGTAGTGCAGATTAGTGCAGGGTTTGAGCATGTCGGCCTGATAAAAGAAGCTACATATCAAATACAAGTTATTATAGTGCTAATAGTAATGTCAATAGCTATTTTTTCTGCTATAAGTGGAGTGTCTAAAGGGGTGAAAATATTAAGTAATATTAATGTAATCTTCGCTTGCTTATTACTATTATTTATAATAATCGTTGGTCCGACAGTTTTTATATTAGGAGCATTTTCTGATGGTATAGGAAATTATCTTTCTAATATTATGAGTTTGACTTTTAATACACGTACTTATGAACCTACTTATACGACCTGGTTTAATAATTGGACTGTATTCTATTGGGCTTGGTGGATTTCATGGTCTCCTTATGTGGGACTATTTATTGCACGAATTTCTAAGGGAAGAACTATTAGAGAATTTATCCTTAGTGTTTTACTAGTACCTACTCTATTCGTTACTCTTTGGATGACCGTTTTTGGCAGTACTGCTATATATTTAGATGTTCATAATCTGCATGGCGCTTTATCTGCTCTTATCAACAGACCAGAAATTTTATTATTTAAGTTTTTAAATAGTTTGCCTCTTTCATCTATTACTTCTGTTTTATCTATTATTATTCTTTGTATATTTTTCATTACATCTGCCGATTCTGGCATATTCGTAATGAATAGTATATCTACTAGAGATAAAAAGAATTCTCCTGAATGGCAGAAGGTCATGTGGGGTATGCTATTGGCTATGTTGTCACTGAGTTTGCTTAAACTTGGAGGTTTGGGTTCTTTACAGACAGTCACCATTATTAGTGCTCTACCATTTACAGTGATTATACTAATTTATATAGTAAGCTTAATTAGAGGATTGTCTATGGATCATAGTTATTATGATACTAATTTTACTCATAGTACGAGTAACTGGGGAGGCAAACATTGGAAAGAAAAGTTAAAGGATGTACTTAATTTTAATGAAAGAAAGGATGTTAAAACTTTTATGATGGATGTCGTAGAGCCTGCTTTTATCGAGCTTAAAGAAGAATTCGCTAAACAAAGTATAGATGCTAAGATAATATATGGTAAGAATAGATATAAGAAGATAGAATTTTCTATTCCTCATGATAATCTTAAGAACTTTTCTTATGCCGTAATCGTGAAAATTAAGGATATATCTGATATATTTATCGAGGATGATAATACTCCTGATTTTTCTGAAGAAAATTATTATAGCATAACTACATATTTCGCTGATGGCAGATTAGGTTATGATGTTCAATATTTTAGCAAGGATGAATTACTTAGTGATGTCTTAAAACAATATGAACGATTCCTTACTTTCGCTATAGATAGTAATAATGAATTATTTTTAATGGATACTAAACATAAATAGAGTAAAAGATTCGCTAAATACTAAGTAATTAGAGTGATAACTAATTTGGAAATACTCCAAAAATTACTTACATTTGCATCCCTTCTGAAAAATTCAGAAGTACTTAATTAATTAATAATAATTAAATCAAGATGGTAAAACAATACGAAACCGTTTTCATTTTAACTCCCGTTTTGTCTGAAGCTCAGATGAAGGAGACGGTAAAGAAGTATGCTGATTTAATCGCCGAAAAAGGTGGAGAGATAGTATACCAAGAAGATTGGGGCCTAAAGAAATTGGCTTATCCAATCCAAAAGAAAACCACAGGATTCTATAATTTAGTAGAATTCAAAGCAGACACTCAGTTTATCGAGAAACTAGAGACTGAGTACAGACGTGACGAACGTGTTATGCGTTTCTTAACATTCGCTATGGATAAACATTCTATCGCTTATGCTGAACGCCGTCGCGCCAACAGAACTAAAAAAGAAGATAATAAAGATTAAAGGAGAAAGAAATTATGGCAATGAATAATAATGTACGTTATTTAAATCCTCCTACAATCGAGGTAAAAAAGAAAAAATACTGCCGTTTCAAAAAAACAGGCATTAAATATGTTGATTATAAGGATGCAGAATTCCTAAAACGTTTCTTAAACGAACAAGGTAAAATTCTTCCTCGCCGTCTAACAGGTACTTCTTTGAAATTCCAAAGAAAAGTAGCTCAGGCTGTCAAAAGAGCAAGACATATAGCATTACTTCCTTATGTTACTGACTTAATGAAAAAGGAGAGATAGACATGGAAATTATATTAAAACAAGACGTTGCTAACTTAGGTAACAAAGATGATATCGTAGAAGTAAAGAACGGATACGCTACTAACTTCCTTATTCCACAAGGAATAGCATCCATGGCTACTGTCACTGCTAAAAAAATCCATGCTGAAAATATGAGACAAAGAGCTCATAAAGAGGCTAAAATTAGAGCAGAAGCTGAGGCTTTAGCAGCTAAACTTAATGCAGCTAATGTTACATTAGAGACTAAAGTAAGTGCTAAAGGTAAAATCTTCGGATCTGTTAATAATATACAGGTAGCAGAAGCATTAGAGGCTCAAGGCATAGCTGTTGAACGTAAAAACATCACTCTTCCTAAAGATACTATCAAGGAAGTTGGAGAATACGAAGTATCAGTTAAATGTTATAAAGATATAAAAGCTACTGTTAAAGTAAATGTTGTAGCTGAAGCTGATAAAAAAGCTGAGTAATTTATATTACTTACAACTATATATATAAAAAGTGATACCATTAATTGGTATCACTTTTTTTTTGACAAATCACCTGTCAAGTTTTTAAAGCTCAGGAAAAAGCTTATCTAGGTGAATACTATTAGAACCTTTTAAAAGTATTGTTTTATTTAATAGAGGTGTTTTGGTAAGTGCATCAAGCATTTTATCTACATCTTTTAAGAAGAATACTGTATTAGAAAGTCTCGCTATAGCAGAGTCTTCCTGATATCTTTCTTTCGTGTTCTTTTCTTTATTATTCTCGAATTTATCTTTTTTCATTTTTTCAAATGCTGCGACAAATTCTTCCCCTATGCAAAAAATGCCGTCAATAGATAATCTAGCTATCTGATTCAATATCTTAATGTGTTCTTGAATTGAATCATCCCCTAACTCCCTCATATCTCCTAATATTAATGTTTTATTCTTAAAATTAGTATTAGCGAAGTTCTCTATAGATAAAGCCATACTACTGGGATTGGCGTTATATGCATCTATTACCAATAGATTTTTTTCTGTTTTTCTAAGTTCTGATCGGTGATTAGAGGGTTTGTAATTATTAATAGCTTTGACAGATGCTTTATAGCTTATTCCGAAAGCTTTGCCTACCGCTAGAGCAGCTAAGATATTGTCTGCATTATAAGTGCCGATAAGATGAGAATCAATGCTATATTCTTTTTTAGATTTAAACATAGACATAGATGTAGATTCAATCGGTTCTTTGACTTTCATCCTTAAGTAAGGATGTTCTTCAGTTACCTCTTCGATTATCACATTTTGATATTTCTGGCCATAGAAGATTTGTGTGATATTATTTCTTTCTTTAGCCATCATCATAAGGTCTTCATTATCTGCATTTATGAAGGATATTCCTTCATTTGTATCTAGATAATCATATAATTCTCCTTTTGTTTTCTTAACACCATCAAATGATTTGAATCCTTGAATATGAGCTATACCTACGTTGGTGATTAATCCGTGAGTTGGGCGAACCAGGTTAACATTGACTTTTATGTCTCCCGGATGACTTGCCCCCATCTCGATTACTGCTATTTCAGTTTTTTCATTTATTGAAAAAAGTGTCAGGGGTACTCCTATATTATTATTAAGATTACCTTCTGTAGCTGCTACATTATATTTAGTGGATAGAACAGCTCTGATTAATTCTTTAGTCGTAGTCTTTCCATTGGTTCCTGTTAAAGCTATAATAGGAATATCGAAGTTATTTCTATGCTCTGTGGCATATAACCTAAGAGCTTGTAAAGTATCATCTACTAATATTATTTTAGATGATTCATCTTCCACGAGCTCATCAAACTGACCTGATAATATACATTGCCCCAGATCTGAATCTTTATTAACTACTGCGCAGGATGCTCCTTGCTTTATGGCTGAGACTGCAAATTGGCTTCCATCAAAATTTTCACCTTTAAGAGCGAAAAAGATTTGCCCTTCAGATATTTTACGACTATCAGTTGTTACATTGCCCCCTTTATATGGGACATAATTTTCTTTTTCCATAATTTATTTTAAACCAGTACTTCCAAAACCACCTGCTCCTCTTTCACTTTCACTTAATTTATCTACCTCTTCCCAAGAAACTTGTTCAAATCGAGCAATAACCATTTGAGCTATTCGTTCTCCTGGATTTATCGTAAATTTTTCTGACGACAAATTTACTAGAACGACTTTAATTTCTCCTCTATAATCAGCATCAATAGTACCTGGAGCATTTACAATAGTTATGCCGTGCTTAGCTGCTAGTCCACTTCTGGGTCTAATTTGAGCTTCAAAACTTTCTGGTAATTCTATGTAAATTCCCGTTGGAATCATTTTTCTTTCTAATGGACTTAATTCTATAGCCTCATCAATATTGGCCTTTAAATCTAATCCTGCAGAATAAGGAGTAGCGTATTTTGGCGTTTCGTAAGCAGATTTATTTACTATTTTTACTTTCATAATTAACTTTTTTGTAAAAGTGTTTTAATATTGAATTTTTTTCTGATATATAAATAATAATACAGCGCAATATATACTAAAATTAGCATTGTTCGTATTAATAATTTAGGCAATAAAGTAATATGTGGGAAAATCACAGGTATAAGTAGATTGATAGCATATATTCCTAGTGCTATCGCGATGATTGATATAATTTTTCCCCATGAGTATGGTATTTTATAATATTTATTACCAAAGTATGAACTTAGTATAAGCATTATAAGAAAACTGGCTACATGTCCCCATGCTGCAGCCCAATATGAATAAATAGGTAAAAAGACTATATTAATTACTGCTGTAACTAATAGTCCTGCTAAAGTTATATATATGGCGAAATATGATTTATCTGATAATTTATACCACATAGAAACATTAAATAGTATGCCCATTAAGACATATGAAAATAACATAATAGGTACTACTCCCATTCCTGCACGGAAATCTTTTCCTACTACTAACTGAATGATATCTAAATAGAAGACTATGCCTAAAAAGGCTAGCATACAGAAAGCTACGAAGTATTCCATTACATTGGCATATAAATGTTTTGAATCTTTATCCTTTTCTTTCGAGAAGAAAAATGGTTCCGCCGCGAATCGAAACATTTGAACGAAAAGTGACATTATTACTGATATTTTCACAGCTGCTTGATATATACCTAAATCAGCTCGCCATATCGATTGATCGACATTAAAGAATCGGAATAAGACCCTGTCTAAAAAGTCATTCATAACACCAGGAAGTCCAGCTATCATCAGAGGTAAAGAATATATCAATAATTCTCTTTCTAATTTCTTGCTTAATTTGAATTTCAGATGAATAATATCTGGTATGAAAAGTATAACTTCTATTATAGTACTAATAAAAATAGAAAAAATAGGGTAACTAAAATCTGGAGTTAATGATACGAAATTAGCTAAGAAGAAATCAGGATGTGATACAGCATATTGTGGCCACCACAAGAATAATAATAAATTACAACTTATCTCAGTTATTATTTTTAATGTTTTATAAATGGAAAATTTCCATGCTTTGTATTGAAACCTTAATCTAGCGAAGAGAATAGCTGTCGTACAATCAAATAATAATATAAAACCTATATATATATAACATTTATAATAATCCGCATAGCCCATAGACATCGATATGTCTTTTCCAAAGAAAAGCATAACAAAAAGAAATAAGGTAGAGATTATAGTTACAGATACTATAGCGTTTGAAAATACTGAATCAGCTTGGTGTTCTTTTTTATTAGCATATCTAAAACACCCTGTCTCTAAACCTAATGTAAGGAAAACCTGAAACATAGCTATATATGCCATAAATTCAGTTAAAACTCCATAATTAGTAGTCGATAGATACCTTGTGTATAAGGGAACAAATAAGAAATTAATAAATCTTGCTATTATAGTACTGAAACCATATATAGCTGTTTCTCCTGCTAACTTCTTGATAGCCTTTCTTTCTCCTGTCATAATTTTAATTTCTTGTCAATCTTGGTCTAAACAATATGATACCTATGTTTAACTGAGGAAACCAATTTATAGGAGCATCTTTATAATAAGACAATGATAAACTTATTGGTCCCACAGGAGACTCCCAAACTGATGCTAAATTAATCATGTATTTTCCTCTAGGTAAAATATCTGAATAATGGTATGTATCTCCTTCATCCTGGATAAGACTTTTGTATGGTTGGAAATATGCAAATGTAGAATGCAAGAATACTGTAGGAGAAAATTTAAAAACTGGACTTATAGATGCGCCTGCGAATGAAGGAGCTCTATAATTACCTAACATGATAGTTTTACTATGCCATGTCGGTTTATATGCTGGTGTCATAATCATAGTACTCAAATAATCAGACATATTCAATTTAGAGGAAAGAGTAAAATCAAAACTATACCCTAAAGAGAAATGTTTAGAAATATTATGATATTTCGTAGCTTGAAGTCTAATAAGCTCTATGTTATGAATAGTTCTTATAGTTTCATTTGGATCACTATAAGTAGATGATGTAGTACCAGGTGTATAATGTTCATGAGTATTTATATATCTCATATCTAATCTAAAGGATCTACCATCAGTAGGATACTCATAATAATTAAGAGTATTACTTTCTATTATCAATTTAGGCGTAAATACGTGATTACGTGATATATCCGCATCATCATATCTTGAATAGTTATTATTTTCATAATAATTATAATATGTCAAGCCATATGTTAATCCTAATTTCATAAAGAAATGTTTTTTCATAGAAATAGGATAACATATCTCTGATGATAAATAGGATTCATTTTCTTTAAAATTGCCTACTTTATCTCCAACATAAATTAAATCTTGAGAATTGTTAAAAAAATTAAATCTATGGAAATTATAGGTGATATTATAATATATAAATGGTTTAATAGATATGTCTTGTCTGAAATTAACATTTAATCCTGTATAAAACTGACCGACATTTATATCTCCAGTTATTTTTTTAGGATAAAGTCCAGCTCTTGTATATGAAAGCCCTAAATAACCTTGTGTTAAAGAAGAGGATGAAATGTTAGTTCCAAAAGATAAATCCATAGAGTTTTTCTTTTTAGCCTCTAGATTTAAAACAAAAGATGAATCATTATAAGAATGGGCAGTCGGGTAAAATGTAGAAACAGTCTTACTAGCTGCTACTCTATAATATCCTTTCTTGACCTGGTCTAAATCAAACTTTGAACGATTTTGAGTTATAGTATTAAGAATATAAGTTTTCTGACTCTGGGATACACTTCCTGATATATTCACTTGAGAAAATAATAGTTTTTTTGGACATTTATCTTTAAAAGCTTGCCTTTTTTTGGCTAATGCTTCTTGACTTTCTCTTCTTTTTATACGTCTTTTTAATTCTGGTATATATTTTAAGGCATTCTGATAACCTAATTCAGCTATCTGATTTACTTTACTAAACTCTAATAATCCATAATTATATTTCCCTGATATTAAGATACCGTCTTCTTTAGGAATATTATAATTAGTTTCATTAGTGACCATTAGACTGATCTGACTAAATAAATCATCTTCTATATTATCAGGAATCTCGTCAGAGACACACTTCGCACCTATCAATATATCCGGATTATGAATTTTTTTCATATTTTTCCAAGGCATATTATCATAAATACCACCATCAAATAATAGTAAAGAATCCTTAATAATAGGCTTAAAAGCTCCGGGATAACTCATAGAAGCTCTTACAGCCATACCTAAATCTCCTTTATCCCAAACAATAGCTTTTTTATTCATAATATCAGAGGCCATACAGAAAAAAGGAACCATAAGATTATTAAAATCATAATTCGCTGCAGCATCAGGGCCAGCGAACAAATCAATAACTGCCATATCCATAGGATAAGACGAAATCAGATTTGAAGGAAAACTTATTTTTAATTTTTTCTTACCATCTTTGATATCTGATTTTAATCCTAAACTTATTCGTCCTTCAGATGACATATCGGCATAAATATATGATGCATATTTTTTTTCTGGTTCTCCTTTATACCATGAAGCAAATTTTTCTGAATTAAAAAGTTCAATCATATCATCGGGACTATATCCAATAGCATATAAAGCAGCTACTATGGCGCCCATTGATGTCCCCGATATATAGTCTATAGGAATATTATTTTCTTCTAATGCTTTAATTACTCCGATATGTGAAAGTCCTTTAGCCCCACCTCCACTTAATACAAGTCCAACAGTCTGGTTTTCAACACTGTCAGAACTTTCCATAAGGCTATCTATTGGTACTAAATTGGCTTTAATATCACTACTAGCTTTTATTGGATTTTGAGCTAATAAACAGTTCGAGAGAGTAAATATTAATATTACAAATAATATCTTTTTAAACATGCTTCAAAGATAATAAAAATATATATTTTATTTATATTTGCATTATTAAAATAATATATCTCATGAAAACAAAAATTTTAGGAATAATTATCTCCACAGCTTTAATTTTAACATCTTGTGGAAATAATTCACAAAAGAAATCCAACAAAGAGAAAAAAGCCTCTAAGACAGAGGAATCTCAAATTAAAAAAAATAAGAATATGAATAAAACATTAGCATTCAACGTGGATTCACTTCCAGAAGAACCAATATTTGATATTAAAACTACTGAGGGAGATATTAAAATCAAACTTTATAAAGACACTCCTCTTCATAAAGCCAATTTCATAAAACTTGCCTCAGAAAGGTTTTACGATGGGATATTGTTTCATAGAGTAATCAATGGTTTTATGATTCAAACTGGTGATCCTCTTACTAAAGATCTTAATAACGCTAACCGTTTTGGTACAGGAGGACCTGGCTATACTATCCCTGCTGAGATTTTAGCAAATCATAAACATATAAAAGGTGCATTAGCTGCAGCTCGTAGAGGAGATGCTGCTAATCCTAAAAGAGAATCTTCCGGATCTCAATTTTATTTAGTACAGAATGCTGCTACTTGTGCTCAACTTGATGGTCAATATACTGTCTTCGGAGAAACGGTAGAAGGACTAGATATTATAGATAAAATAGCGTCTGTAGAAACAGATGGTAGAGATAGACCAACTAAAGACATAAAGATTATTTCTATCTTACCAGTACTGCCATCTAATAAATAAATTTAGTTTTTCTATAAAAGCTTTGTTTATCTTAAAAAAAAACTTATATTTGCGTGCCTTTTCTCGAGAAGATAAGGAAGTTAAATTTATATTTATTAACTTTTAAACCATAAAAAAATGGCAGTTAGAATCCGTCTTTCACGTCACGGAAAAAAAGCATATGCTTATTTTCACATAGTAGTAACAGATCAACGTTCACCTCGTGACGGTCGTTTTATTGAGCGCATTGGCTCATATAATCCAAACACAAACCCTGCATCTATCGTTTTAGATAATGATAAAGCTTTAGATTGGCTTAATAAGGGAGCACAACCAAGTGATACAGCTCGTCGTATTTTATCATACGAAGGTGTATTATTAAGAAAACATCTTCAAGGTGGTGTAACTAAAGGAGCTATCACAGCTGAAGAAGCAGAGAAAAAATTCAATGATTGGAAAGCTGAAAAAGAAGCTAAAATTTCTAACAAGAAATTATCTTTAGCAGAAGCTAAAGAAGCAGCTAACAAAGAAGCTCTTAGTCATGAAGAAGAGATTAACAAAGCTCGCGCAGAAGAAATAGCTAAAAGAAAAGCTGAAGAAGCTCTTGCTCTTGAAAAAGCTAAAGCTGAAAAAGAAGCTGCTGAAAAAGCTGCTCTTGAAGAAGCTAAAGCTGCAGCTGAGAAGATTAAATCTGAAAAAGCTGCTGAAGAAAAACCAGCAGAGGAAGCT
>Ga0172378_10000965_pt1 | contig 26034 bp, 24 predicted proteins | sample GrowelOW332metaG_FD_119755 | JGI IMG/M metagenome (GOLD analysis project Ga0172378, IMG submission 119755) | Groundwater microbial communities from an aquifer near a municipal landfill in Southern Ontario, Canada - Pumphouse #3_1 metaG | ecosystem: Environmental > Aquatic > Deep subsurface >... | reverse complement strand
TGAACGAATCGTTGCCGGTATTGTACGGCGGATCGATATAGATCATCTTCACATTTCCGAAGTAGCTCTTCTGGAGCACTTTCAGCGCTTCGAGATTCTCGCCCTCGATAAAGACGTTTCCGGTATTGTCGAAGTGGACAGATTCTTCCTTCGCAGGGACGAGCGTCTGCGCTGAGGGCTGCTGCATGGTGCGGAAAGCCTCGCTTTTTCCCGCCCAGTTGAGCACATAGCGTTCATTGGAGAAATTCACGTTCTCCCCGAGCGCGGCTTTCAGCTTTTCCCAGTCGATCCGGCCTTCATCGAAGACTTCGGGGAAAAGCCTTTTCAGATCTTCAATTTTTTCGTCCTGAGGTTTTGGGGAATATCCGTCCATAAAGTCCATCCTGTTGCGCGTTATCTTAGGCAAAATAGCTTTTTTCAAATTTCCGGTATAGAAAAAGCCTCCAAAATCGATCTGTTTTTTTTACATATTTCTAGAAACTCATTTTCATAAAATTAGCTAAGACATAGCAGAAGAGCCTGTCACGTTTAATTAACAAAATTCAACAATACAAAAGGCACCCATATTATTCTTCGTTTTTTGCAACTATGGTTAAATCAAATACTACACCACAAATTTATTTGCCTAGTCAAAATTTAAATGCGGTCAACGATTAATAAACGTTGAAGCTTAATCGATTCATACTCCCACTTAGTTTTTCACAGCCGAGCAAAATCTATACGCGAGTCTTAGCGCATAGAACCGGAACGGAGCACATCCATCATATCAAACGGATGGGCATGTCCTTTCTTAATTTGTTCGGCAAGGAAGTTCACGGCATCTACAGAGCCTTCCGCATAAATTTTCCGCCCGCACACATTGTGCCGGAATTCAAAGTGAACCGTTCCATCGGCACTGTCAAGAGAATACGTGTGGAAGGCATGCCCCGAAAGATACTCCTCCGGCACATGCATCCGTTCTATTTGCTCGCTCTCTACGCGAACCTTCTCAATTTTGCTTTCGTCAAAATCAAGGCCCATATCTTCAAAGGACTTCGCCACGGCCTTTGCCGTTCCACTCGTATCCGCCTTGGTCTTCTGGTGACTTTCGACAATGCTTAATTTGTATCCATCAAAGGCTGTCGGAAAAGTTTTGGAGAGCCAGTCGATCATCGCTTGAAAAGCGACTATCTGCTTCGCCATATTGGGGGCGATCACACTCGGATGGTTCGCTTCTTTAACAAGCTTCAAAAGGGAAACCCGATCACCGCCGGTCGTCCCCATCATAAAGGGAATATGATGCTTCACATAAAATTCTGCATTTTCATTTACGGCAGTCGGATGCGTAAAATCCACGCAGATAAGGCCCGGATATTCCACAAGGACTTTCGCTATGTAAGCTTCCCGGTTGGAAGGCTTCAAAAGCCGGATTGTCTTACCGCATACTTCCGATTCATTTTCAACGATCTGCTCTCCTGTAAGAGAAAACGGAACGAGGAAGAGGCCGCGGGCAACACAAGTTTCTGCAACGATCTTCGCCATATTTCCGGGGATGCCATTCACCATTACATAAACCGACATGAGAACTCCTTCATTTTCAGAACAAAGATAAGAAAATTGAAATACGGGCATTCCTAAAAATCATCTTGTGAAAGAGAAAATGAGATTTATCCCGTACAACTTTACCTTGATTCAAGTCAGACATACAGACATATAAAGGCACTTCTAAAACGAGAAGTGGTGAAAACGACTGACAGTGAAGCGCACCTACTTGTGCATTAGCACGCGAAGCGTCAATAACTGTGTTATTTATGATAGCAAAGGCATTCTCTACCAGCGATATTCAGTTTGGATGCATTCCTCCACTTGGAGTGACTTCTGTTGCAAAAGCCGAATACAGCGGCAAAGTTCGTTTTGGGATTGCTATGGTTCAGCAACAGAAATTTAGTCCACTACTACAAAGCCAGGTGCTCCCCGGAGGGAACCGGATTCTCATCATCCAACAAAATCGCCTCTCAAAATTCAACCTTGAATCGAGTTCCCTTCTTACAAGCGTTCCAAAAGAATTGGCGGATTTATTTTGGATACTAATACAACCGGAGCCATTTTTGCATTCCGATAACGGCAACTTGTGATTTGGTTCTGAAAAATTTTCTGCCGAAAGTTTCAAACAAAAAAAAGAACCGTTTTCGCGGTTCCTTTTTGTTTACAACAGACAAATTACTTTTTGAGAGTCTTCATAAACTGGACGTATGCAGAAAGAACATCGCAGAACACTTCGTCCGGCGTATTATCGCCAACGATATGCGAAATGATCTTTGAATCATACTTTTCAAGTACCGCAGCAGTTTTCGTACGGTATTCGATCATGCGGTTGCGGATGATGGATTCATCGGCATCATCCTTGCGGCCTTCAATCTTAGCGCGGTTGAGAAGGCGGGCGACAATCGTTTCATCCTTGGTAATGTCGAGAACGAATACATGCTTTACATCGACAATGGGCTTGATCAGATCGACCTGATCCGGTGTGCGTGGAATGCCATCCAAAAGGAGCATATCCTTATCCGGATTCAAGCGGTTCGTATCAATGAGGCCCTTGATGAAGCGTTCAAAAATCTGAGCAGTAGCGCTATCCGGGACGAGTTTTCCTGCGCTGGAATAAGAAGCGATGAGCTTGCCGCTTTCACTTGAGGGAGCTATGCCTCGAAAGATATCTCCCGTAGAAAGATGCTTGATGCTCGTCGTCTGCGCGAGTTTTGCGCCAACGGTGCCTTTACCGGAGCCCGGTGCACCAAAAATGAGAATTGCAGGAATCTGTGCCATAAAAAGACCTCTGGTTTGTGGTTCTTATTTTGCACGGCAAAGATAGATTTTTTTATTTCGGGAACCAAAGCCATTCAAAGAAAAGGGAATTTTATGAGGGATGGCAAGTTTTTTAACGATTTCTATAAGTCAGCGAAACGGCAAACAATCTATTTTCAAACGTTCACAATTGGGCGGCGATCAATCCCGCAACAGGGTTTCCTTACATCGATAGCTACCCGACGGAAGAAGGCGAATTTGGAGCAGGGACCAATCCATCCGTATACAATACGACTTCATGGAGTGATCGGATAGAAGGAAATCGCGATCGGCAATTCTGTATGGAATTTCACTCCAACTTTATCGCAGAAGAAGGACAAACGCTAAATGTCCGCGGAGACGACGACATCTGGGCTTTCATTGACAAAAAGTTGGTAATCAATCTCGAGGCTCTCCTTGGCATCCGGGACCGTCCACGATTTTGCGTTTTTCCTCTGCGACCGCAGAACGGAAATGCGCAACTTTTACATAAGTACAAACATTTATCTTTCGCAAAATACGCTCGATACATCGAGTGGAATTAAGTTTTCCCCGCGAAAATCATCGCACAAGATTATCCAAACCCAGTCTGGTTTTTCTATCAGCGGGCTTCAAAATGAAAACGTCAGTCTTTACCAAGTTAATGGATGCCTTTCATATCATTCCACAGGCCTCTCCGGGAACGCAAATTTTCCCATTTGTAAAAAAGGGGGCTACCTCGTCCGTATCGGAAAGGTTTCGCAGCTCGTCGTCTTCAAATAAGAATTCCAGGTTTTTCTACATTTGGAATACTATGAACGAAACTCTTTCCAAAGTCCGCGAAGCTTTTGAAGCTGAACTCGCGGGAACAGCTCTCAACGTCAAAGAATCGGTTGACGCACTCCGCGTCAAGTACTTAGGTAAAAAAGGCCAAATTACAGAACTTATGAAGCAAATGGCGGCTCTTCCTGCTGAAGAGCGTCCCTCCTTTGGAAAGCTTGTCAACGAATTGAAAACGGCTGTCACGGAAAGAATTGAAAAGGCCTTGGCAGAAGCCCAGAAAAAAAATCTTGAAAATGAACTCGAAAAGGGCTGGACCGATATCAGCCTTCCGGGTAACGGAATACCGGCAGGAAGCACGCACCCGGTGTACGATGTCCGTGAAGAAATCATCGATTTCTTTGCGCAGATGGGTTTTGCAGTCGATTCCGGTCGCGATATCGAAACGGACTGGTACAACTTCGAAGCGCTCAATACGCCACCCGACCATCCGAGCCGCGATATGCAGGACACGTTCTACTTGGGCGACAAGGTCATGCTCCGCACGCAGACTTCCGATACCCAGATTCACTACATGGAAACGCACAAGCCTCCGTTCCGGATGATCGCTCCGGGTCACGTATTCCGCGTCGATAGCGACGCGACACATGCCCCTATGTTCCAGCAATGCGAAGGTCTCGTCGTCGATGAAAACATTACCTTCGCCCAACTCAAAGGCGTCCTCCAGATCTTTATGAACAAACTTTTCGGCGAAGGAGTCAAGACTCGCTTCCGCCCAAGCTTCTTTCCCTTCACGGAGCCTTCAGCCGAGATGGACGTAAGCTGCGTATTTTGCGGCGGAAAAGGTTGCAAGAAATGCAAGGGCACCGGTTGGATGGAAATTGGCGGATGCGGATCCGTCGATCCGAACGTGTTCAAGAATTGCGGAATCGACCCGGAAAAATACACAGGCTTCGCATTTGGTTTCGGACTTGACCGCATCGCAATGCTCCGCCATGAGATTCCAGAAATCGGGCTTCTCACCTCAAACGACCAGCGGTTCCTTTCTCAATTCTGATTTTAACATTCTCGCTAGAAAGCCGTCCTTTGCAGGGCGGCTTTCTTGTGATGCGCGTAGGATCTATTACAGAGGCTTCACGGCGAACAGGCATTGCCCGGAACGGACTTCCGTCGCCTGCTTTGCGAAGACTTGCGAAACGACGCACGCCTCGTCCGCGATCACCGGAATTTCGGTTTTCATGCTTTCGAGGACGGCGAGAATCTCGCCCGGCTGGATTTCCGTTCCCGGTTCCGGCACGAGCAATTTCCACAGGCTACCGGCCACGGGCGAATAGACGCCTTCCTCGCCCTCGGCCAAGACGGCGTCTTGCGCAGGCGAGACGCTTTCCGCGGAATGCGATTCGAACGTGAGCTGTCCCGTCGCGATCCAGCGTTCCTTTTCCTCTTCGAACGCCTGCTTGCGACGCGATTCGAACGCGGCGATGCTTTCGGCGTTTTCCGAAAGAAATTTTTCGTAGTCCGCAATGTCGAATTCGCTTTTCTCGATCTTCACATGGAACTTGCCGGAGATGAAATCCTTGCGCATCTGCAAAAGTTCTGCCGCAGAGACTTCGTAAAAGCGGACCCGGTCAAAGAAGCGGAGCAGGTAGGGCTTTTCGAAATCGGAAGTTTTCCGGAAACGGTTCCACATCTGCACGGTCCGTCCGACGAATTGATAGCCGCCCGGACCTTCCATTCCGTAAACGCACATGTAGGCGCCGCCGATGCCGACCGCATTTTCGGGTGTCCAAGTGCGGGCGGGATTGTACTTGGTCGTCACCAGACGATGCCGCGGATCGAGAGGCGTCGCCACGGGAGCGCCGAGGTAAACGTCACCGAGTCCCATCACCAGGTAATCCGCGTCGAATACGATTTTCTTCACCTCTTCGATGGAATCGAGACCGTTAACGCGGCGGATGAATTCGATATTGTTCGGGCAGCACCACGGAGCGCCGGGGCGGACCGTTTCCACGTACTTCTGAATAGCGAGACGAGTCGCTGGATCGTCCCAGCTGAGCGGCAAGTACACCGTCCGCGTAGAGACTTTCGTGATTCTATTTTCCTTGAGTTCACAGGCGAGTTCCGCGATGCGAGAAAGCATTTCGCCCTGACGGATCTTCGAAACATTGTAGTGAATTTGTATGGAACGGATGCCGGGAGTCACGTCGATGACGACATCGCTGAATTTTTTCTGGACAGAAAGCATCCAGGAATGCACCATAAAGCGCAAGCGGAGATCGATGATCGCCGGGCCGAATTCTAGAAGCAGGTTGCCGTCCCCGTCCGCGCGCACCACGATTTTTTCCATTTCGGCATTTTCGTGGAAAGTCGCGACGATCGGCGTCGTGAGAGGAGCCGAAGAAAGAGTCGGTTCATCCACGGCAAACGTTTCCGGATGTTCCAACGCCCCTTCGCGATACAGACGGATACGTTCCGCCTCTTCCGCGGAAATGGGCACGAAGCGGACCTTGTCGCCGCTGCGGAGCTGTCCCATTTTCCAAAGTTCCGCAGAAGCGATCGTCGCCGGGCAGACGAAACCGCCGAGGCTCGGGCCATCCACGCCTAAGATGATCGGCATATCACCCGTGAAATCCAGGGAGCCGACCGCATAGGCGTTATCGTGCAAGTTCGAAGGATGCAGTCCCGCTTCCCCGCCGTCCGTCCTCGCCCACTTGGGTTGCGGTCCGATCAGACGGATGCCCGTCCGGGAAGAATTGTAATGCACTTCCCACGTCGCGGCAAAGAACGTATCGATATCTTCCTGCGTAAAATAATCCGGTGCGCCGTGCGGACCGTACATCACGCCGATTTTCCAGACGTTGCCGATTTCCGGGATCGCCTTCGCGGAAGGGGTCAGCGGCTCTCCCGCGATTTCCGTTCCGATATGGATAACATCGCCGGCAGCAAGCGCCCTGCCTCCGTGACCGCCGAAACCGCCGAGCGTAAATGTCGATTTGCTCCCGAGATATTCCGGCACGTCAATTCCCCCACGGACGGCGAGATAGCAACGCTGTCCCATCTTGGACACGCCGAATTTGAGGACATCGCCCTTTTGAACGGAAACGGGCGCATTCTTTGGGCAAGGGTCGCCATTCAGTTTGGCCGGGAAATCGCCGCCGCACCAAGCGATCACTGTCGCCGCATGGAACGCCACGGAACAGCCGGAAAGCGTCATCTCGATTCCCGCCGCGGTCGAAAAATTCCCCACGATCCGATTCGCCAGACGGAAGTCGTAGGAATCCATCGGGCCAGAAGGCGGAATGCCCACGTCCCAGAGTTTGAGGCGTCCGGGATAATCCTGGATCGTCGTCTGCACGCCGGGCGCAAGAATTTCAAAAGTCGCATTCTCGTAACGGAAATCGGCAAGTATTCCCGTCGAAACATTTCCGGAAATGAAATCCGGCAGCAGGACCGCGTCCCGCAGCAATTTCAGATTCGTCTCGAGTCCCGCGATACGGACATCCGCCAAGACCGCCGCGGATTTTTTCAGAACAGCTTCCCGCGTATCGCCGACGACGATGACCTTCGCCAAGAGCGGATCGTAAAAGGCGCTGACTTCCGTTCCCCGCGAAATCCACGTATCAACGCGGACGCCTTCCGGAAAATGCACCTCGGTCAAGAGGCCGCTCGAAGGCCGGTAATTCTTGCCGGGATCTTCTGCGTACACGCGGAACTCCATCGCGTGTCCATGCGGGACAAAATTTTCGTCCGACGCAAAAGGACTCTTTCCCGCCGCAAGTTCGATCATCCAGCGGACCAGATCGACACCGAAAACGGATTCCGTCACGCCGTGTTCCACCTGGAGACGCGTGTTGACTTCTAGGAAATAGAACTTATCCGCATTCGCATCGTAGATGAATTCCACCGTTCCCGCGGAACGATACGCAACGCCCTCCGCGAGGCGTTTCGCCGCCGCATGCAACGCATTCCGGGTCTTCTCCGGAAGATTCGGCGCGGGAGTTTCCTCAATCACTTTCTGGTTCCGGCGTTGCACGGAGCAATCGCGCTCCCCGAGAATCGCAACGTTTCCCTCGCCATCGCCAAAGATTTGCACTTCCACATGGCGGGCGCGTTCCACGTACTTTTCGACGAACAGGCCGGAATCCTTGAAGTTATTTTCGCTCAGGTGACGGATCTTGTCGAAGTTATCCCGGAGTTCCCTTTCGGAACGGCAAACGCACATGCCGATGCCTCCGCCGCCCGCCGTACTTTTGAGCATCACGGGATAGCCGACATCCGCCGCACCGGCGACCGCCTCTTCGACATCTTTCAAGAGGCCCGTTCCCGGCACTAGGGGGACGCCGAACTTTTTCGCCAAATCCTTGGCGCGGTGCTTAAGTCCGAAATCCACCAGCTGTTCCGGCGTCGGGCCGATAAAGCGGACTCCGGCGGATTCGAGCGTTCTTGCGAATTCCGCATTTTCGCTCATAAAACCGTAACCGGGGTGGACCGCTTCCGCGCCCGTCTCGCGGATCGCCTTCAAGACGGATTCCGTATTCAGGTAGCTTTCCTTGGCCGGCGCAGAGCCGAGCCGGACGGATTCATCCGCGAGCAGCACATGTTCCGCAGATTCGTCCGGGTCCGAATAGACCGCCACGGATTTCACGCCCATTTCCCGAAGCGTGCGGATAATCCGGCAAGCGATTTCGCCACGATTGGCAATGAGGACTTTCTTGAACATAGACATCTCCTACAACAAGTTTTTCTAGGCATCCGCCAAAATTTTAAGCATCAGCGTCAAGGATCCATTCGGCTTTTCCAATTCTTCGAGAATGGAAAAATGATTTTTGCCATCTAGTTCGATGAACGAACCCGGAATCCGTTCCCGGGCGCGGAGCATCGCGAATTCGAGACTCTGACGGCGAAGTTCCGGGAGTTCGTTCACCCCGCAAGCGACAGCGACGGGCTTTCGCACGCAAGGAACGCGCATAGGGCTCAGTTGCAGAACATCCTGCGGCAAAAGCTGCAACGCCTCGTTCAGATATGAGCGGGAAATCGGTTCCAGATCATAAATACCGCTCACGGCCAGCGCGCCCTGCACATTCGGCATATCCAAAACGGAAACGGCGAGATGCGCCCCGGCGGACCAGCCAGACGTGTAGATGCGGGACGTATCCGCACCGAATTTCGACGCATTCTTGTGCAACCACTCCACCGCCAAACGGACTTCTCCGACAATTCCCGCCAAAGGCATCTCGGGCGCGAGCGTGTAGCCGATGGACGCAACGTGGAATCCGAGAGCAAGCGGTCCCTGCGCCAAGAACCGGAACGTGTCCTTGTTCCGCATCTGCCAATAACCGCCGTGAATGAACACGAGAAGCGGCGCCCCGTGCGCCCCGGGAAAGTAATCCAGCGATTCCCGGGGAGCTTCCCCATAGGGAATGTTCATCGTTTCCGCAAAGGCGAACGCCAGCTTTTCGCTGCGGACCACGAAGCCTTCGAGAATCGCCGAACTTTCAAGAACCGCATGGGTATTGTCGTAGGCGACATCGAGATCTTCCCGGGTAAATCCACGATAGACATAGCTAGGCATCGAACACCGCCATTCGAATCGGAGTCGGGTTATAATCGTTACAGGGATTGTTCAGTTGTGCGCAATCCGAAAGCAGGAACAGGATGTCCATTTCTACGCGCATCTCGATATACTTTCCGGGGCCGGAAATTCCATCGGCGAATTCCAAACGACCCGAGTCATCCAGAATCACTTTCGTGAAAAAATTCAAATTGCAAGTCTGATCGCGCTTGTCCATTCCGTAGTCTATCAAAGCGCGCACGAATGTATCGCGGCAACTATGCATATAACGGGTCTTTCCCGTATAGCGCACAACATTTCCTTCCGCCGAGCATCCGCTGCCGAGCGTATCATGTTCGCCGCAGGTATCCGCGATTACGGTCAGCATCGCGCGTCCATCGTTCGAACGGATCACGGTCCCGAGTTCGATCATCGTATTCGCTTGGGCGGTAATCGTATTCGGCGCGCTGTAACGCTCCGAGCGATCGTGCGCATTGTAGATCTGCACATCGCCGGACTGATTTCCGCATACGTCGATCAGGCGCAGAATCTGTCCTTTCTTGAGCGGCAGCACTTTGCCTTCTCCGGCAAGAACCGTAATATCGCACACGGCATCTTCCAATCGACGCGAGCTTTCCCGTAATTTCGAATTCATAAAAAGCCTCCGGTCAATCCCAGACGAGCATTTTGAGCGGCGTCGGGTTGTAGGCGTTGCAAGGATTATTCAATTGCGGACAATTGGAAACGAGAACCAGGACATTCATCTCGGCTTTCAGTTCTACATACTTCCCCGGTCCCGAAATGCCGTCGGCGAAATTCAGATTCCCCTGCTCGTCGAACGGGACGTACATAAAGAAGTTGATATTGTCCACCTGGTCGCGCTTGTCCATATCGGGCGTTTCGAGAATCGTCTTGAGGAACGTTTCGCGGCAAGCGTGCATATAGCGTTTATCGAGCGCGTAGCGGCACGTGTTGCTTTCGCAGGAACAGGCGCTGCCGAGCGTATCGTGATCGCCGCAGGTATCCGCGACTACCGTGAGCATGATGCGGTTATCGTTCGAATACAGTTTCGTCCCTGTGCCGATCAGCACGTTTCCCTGGTTCGTCACGGTCTGCTGCACGCTGTACCGTTCCGCGATTTCGTCAGCATTAAAGAACAGCGTATCCGCGGACTGGTTTCCGCCGACATCCACGATCCGGACTGTCTGCCCTTTCTTCACCAGATGCAGGAATCCGTCGCCAGCCTTGACCATTTCCGAATAGACCGCATTTTCTTCCGACAAGGAACTTTCCACATATTTCGTTTGCATCGTCGCCTCACAAATTGTAGTTCGCCGTATTGATGAATCCGCGTCCGTTTTCCGGGCATCCCGTAAAGCAGGGATCTTCCGCCGTCGAAAGTTCGCACGAAAGCAGCTGCGCGAGAATCGGTTTCCTCGAATATTCCGTTGCCGGATTCAGCGGGTGCATTCCCGTATCGAGAACGACGAGCGTATCCATTTCGGAGCGGAGCGTCACGAAATCGCCCGCCTTCGAATTACCGGAAACGAAAGTCATCTTGCCGTTCGACGAAACGACGACCTTGGAAAAGAAGTTGACGAGTTCCGTAAAATCGCGCTTGGTCATACCGTACTTTCCCATTTCCACCAGCAGCGAATCATAACCGTTCCGATAGAAATCGTTATGCGCCTCCTGATAATCCTTGACGCCGAATCGTTCCCGAATCAAGTCAGCGTGCGTGCAGCCGCAAAGCGGATCGTGCCAGCCGCAGGAATCTTCCGTCACGCTCATCAGAATGCGACCCATATCGGAATACAGACAATTATTCTTCGCGATCCGGCAGATATGCTGAATTTTGAGCGTATCGCCCAAGTTAAAGCGTTCCGTAAAATTCTTCGCATTGAAAAGCATCGCGGAAGCATTTCCGCCGCCATCCACGTCCGTCAAGCGCAAAGCCTGTCCGCGTTTCACGATGCGGGAATAGTTCCAGCCGCCGGTGATCATTTGTTCGCAAAGAATCTTTTCGTTCTTCATAGTTGTGTCCTCGTTGAAAAAGTTTTCGGCTACTTCTTGCCGACCATGTTGACGATGTTGAAAGTTTCATCCCCGGAATCTTCCGCTTTCGGATGGATCAATTCCTCAATATGCCTGCGCGTCGAAATGAACTCGGGAAGGAATAAGCTCTCCGGATTTCTCGGACGCGGAACGCGGACATTCACCATTTCGCGGACCTTCCCCGGATTCGCCTGAAGCGTCAAGATGCGATCCGAAAGGAACACTGCTTCATCCAAATCGTGCGTCACGAACAGAATCGTGATGTCGATATTCTTCCACACTTCGAGCAGGTAGCGCTGCATCTGCGAGCGGGTCTGCGCATCCAGCGCGCCGAACGGTTCATCCATCAAAAGAATCCGCGGTTGCGGAGCAAGCGCACGGGCGATCGCGACGCGCTGCTGCATACCGCCCGAAAGCTGCTTCGGATAATAGTCCGCGTACTTTTCGAGTCCCACAATTTGCAGCCACTGCAAAGCGATTTCCTCCGCCTCGTCATCGCCTCGCCCGGAAGATTCCAGTCCGAACATCACGTTCTTCTTGACCGAAAGCCAGGGGAACAGCGTGTACTTCTGGAACACCATGCCGCGTTCCGCATCGGTCCCGCGGACAAGTTTTCCGTCCAGCAGAAACTCGCCGGACGTCGCCGTTTCAAGCCCGGCGGCAATCCGGATCAGCGTCGATTTTCCGCACCCCGAAGGCCCGATAATCGAAAGAAATTCCCGCGGACGGACCTGGAACGAAATTCCGTCCAGCACCCGGCGGCTCTCGCCAACCGATTCCGCGAAATCCTTGACGATATCACGCGCTTCCAGAATGCACTCAGAGTTTTCCATGATTCGCTTCCTTCAAGGCTTTTTCCGCCGGAGTCAAGCGGAACGAAAACACATAGTTCATCGGTCCGAATAATTCGCGGCAGATTTTTTCAAAGAATCCTACCCGACCGTTTTCCCAGGCAAAGAGTTGTTTGCCGATCGCCGCGAGAATCAGATCGCACGAAAGTCCGATAATTCCCAAGATGATGATCGCCGCATACACATTGTCGAAATTGCGGTATTTCGCCTGCTGATTGATGAACCAGGTGATGCCGGAACTCGTCCCGACCACTTCGGCGACAATCAGATAAGTCCACGCCCATCCGAGCAAAATCCGCATATCCTTGTAAAGCCGCGGCGCGATTTCCGGCAAGATGACCTTCAGCAGCACCCGCAAAGGCGAAGCGCCCAACGTCCGCGAAGCTTCGATCAAGGCATCGTCCGCGCGGCGTGTCGTCGCCGTAATCATCGGGACTTGTTGAAAGAACGTCCCTATGATGATAATCGCCACCTTCGGTGCGTCATTGATACCGAGAATCGCCACGGCGAGCGCCCCAAAAACAGGAGCCGGAAAATAGCGGAAAAATTCGATGAACGGTCCAGTCAATTTCTCGAAAAACGGAATCGATCCGCCGAGAACGCCGAGAGGAACGCCGACAAGACTCGAAAGAAAAAACGCGAGAAAAACGATCTTGATCGAATGCAGAATGCTTTCATAAAACCAGACATCGCCATCGCGATTCGGCGCGGTCATAAAAGCCGTTACAAGCGCATTTGCCACTTCGTGCGGAGCCGGCAAGTAGGCGGGATTCACCCTGCGTCCTACCATCGGCTCTTCTCCGGCCTTTAACAGATTCGCATTCTCTTCCGCAAAATTCTCTTTCGAAATTTTGTCTCCAGGAACGCAAAATAGGCTTCCCCCCGCATCCGTTACCTCGACTTGCGGATGATAAATGCACGGAACGTAACTCACCGCGCACCAAATCCCAAGCGGAATCAGGAAGGAGAGTATCGCCAAGACCGTAGAGCCTTTGCGACCCACATTCTTTCGTATGCCGATGGGGTAGATCATTTTCTGCTTTCCAAAGGAGTTCATTTGTATTTATTTTTTCCCATTGATAAACTCTTTCGTAAAGGAAGGCATTATGTAGCGGTCCACATCGACATGGGCGTCATAAACCTTGTTCTTCACGAAAAAGTCATCGATATTGTGAGACGAACCGTAGATCGAACCAAAACCGGCGCTTTTTTTGAAAAAGGCCAACGCCTCTTCCGCAGTCAAGAATTTCGTACCGCCGATAAATTCTGCGTATTTCTTCTCGGAAATTCCCACGCGAGCCGCCAGGATCTTTACGGCTTCGTCCTTATTCTTCGGATCCATCAGGAAGTCGATAACGTCATACCAGGCGGCGACTACCTTTTTCCATTCCGCCTTATTCTTCATCAGACTCTCTTGCGAAACGACGAGCACATCGTAGATGATCCCCGGTTCGTCCGCACTGGAAAAGATTTGCTTTGAACCCTTGACGACCTCGAGCGCATTTACGGAATGCGGGACCCAGGCGACGACCGCGGAAACCTCGCCGCTTTCCAGCGTTTGCACCGCTTGATGGGTCGGCATGTTCACCAGCGTCACATCGGATTCCTTGAGACCGTTCCGCTTCAGCGCATCGATCAGGAGCGCATGCGAAAGGCAACCGATTTCCACGCCGACCTTCTTGCCTTTCAGATCCTTAATCGACTTGATGCCGGGAGCGCCCACAATTTTGTCATTTCCATTGCTGTAATCATTGATCAGGATCGTTACGTTGCGTGCACCCGTCGCATTCAGCACCATCGCATCGCCGTTCGCGACACCGACCGCGTCGATTTTCTTGGCTGCGAACGCATCCATCGAAGGACCGTATTCGAACCATTCGAGTTTCACATTGACGTCGTGTTTCTTGAAGAATCCCTTCTTGTCTGCGATTTCCCAAGCAGTCCAGCCGGGCCAATCGCTATAACCGATCTTGAGCAGCGGTTTTTCCGCATAGAGGGACGCCGCAACGGCAAACGAAGCTGCGACGAGGATTCGAGACATTTTTTTCATATTGACCTCTTTGAAATGGTTGTCTGCCGGGAATCAAGCAAAAGCAATGCCAAATGCAGAAGATTCGCCGATTTCAAAAAGATTTCGCCAAATTTTACTATTTGAAAAAAGATTATCCAACCACTTTATAAAGTATTTTTATAAAGTAGAGCTAATTTTGTAGGATTTCCATTTCAAATTTGTCGAAGAAAATTTTTCCCTGTCTCGCAAAAAATCACAAATTAATAATATCTTTTTTGCATGATGCAACAAAAGACTACCGTTGCCGACATCAAGCGGCAAAATATCCAAAAAATCAAACGAGCGCTCCTATCCCTCGGATCCGCAACCAAGCCGGAAATCGCCAAGCAAACGGATCTCACCGTCGCGACCTGCGGCAACATCCTGAACGAACTCGTCGCCCAAGGCGAAGCGCTCGAAGAAGATTTCCGTTCATCTAACGGAGGGCGCCCCGCGCGTAGCTACCGCTACAACGCCGACCATTCCGTCTTTCTCTGCCTATACGCCATTTTCGAAAGCGGCATTGAATGCATCCGTTACCAGGTCTCCGACGTCACGGGCGCCATCCGGGAAAAGGGAGAAGAGAAGCTTCGCATTTCTGCTGAAAGCATCCAGAAAGTATCGCAACGGATCGTAGAAAACCATCCCGAGATTCGCCTCGCGACCGTCGGCATTCAAGGTTGCGTTCACGACGGCATCGTAGAATTTTGCGACTACCCCGCGCTTGACGGGATCCATCTAGCAGATAAATTATCGAACTCGTTGAATATTCCCGTATTTCTCGAAAACGACATGAATTCCATCGCCCTGGGATACTCCCAAAAGAATCGCGGGGAACGAAACATCGCCATTCTCTTTTTTCCGAAAGGAAATCCGCCCGCCGGAGGATTCCTGGTGGACGGCAATATTCTACGCGGCAGCACAAGCCTCGCTGGGGAATTTTCCCATTTTCCCTTTTCTTTTTCCAAACGGGATCAGTGCCGGGTATTTTCCCGCGCGGATCTGGCGATTCCCAGCGTTTTGCAAGTCGTCCTCTCCACAATCGTATTCCTCGATCCGGCCGTTATCCTTTTTACAGGAAGCCTATCCAAAGAACTGGAAAAGCGGAATTTGGCGGGAATGCTAAAGAAAGCCCTACGACGCACACAGATTCCGAAACTCCTATTCAAGTCTGATCCGCAAGAAGAATACTTCGCGGGACTTTCGCAAATTTCTTCGGACCATTTAATACAGACTTGATTTTTCAACACATTTGCCGAATTTCATCTAGACCGACGACAATTTTGACGGATCATTCTTTGATGGATTCTTGGATTTTTCATCATTGAAAACTACTTTATAAATTATTTTTATAAAGATTCTTTCAGAAAGAGGATTCCTATGGAACTCGAAATTTCAAAGCTGCTAAACGCCTACCGGAACGGAAAAACGACTCCGGCAAAAGTCATTAGAAATCTGCAAGCGAAAGCGGAACGCACCCCGTCCGCCATCTGGATTTCAAAAGTTCCGGACGCCTTTCTTGAAAAGATTCTAAAACGTCTGGAAAAATCCAACCTTGACGAATTGCCTCTTTACGGGATTCCCTTCGCGATCAAGGACAATATCGACTGCGAAGAAACGGAAACGACCGCCGGGTGCCCCGCTTACGCCTACAAGCCGGGCCGTTCCGCATTCGCCGTCCAAAAGCTCATCGACGCCGGAGCCATTCCCCTCGGCAAGACGAACATGGATCAATTCGCCACGGGACTTGTCGGCGTCCGGAGTCCCTACGGCAACATTCCGAATCGCTACGCCCCCGAATACATTTCGGGAGGTTCCAGCAGCGGTTCCGCCGCGGCGGTCGCCTACGGCCTCTGCTCCTTTTCGTTAGGCACGGATACTGCGGGTTCGGGCCGCGTCCCCGCGGCATTCAACAATCTCGTCGGCGTCAAGCCCACCTGCGGACTCGTCAGTTCCCGCGGAGTCGTCCCCGCCTGCAGAAGTCTCGATTGCATATCCATTTTTGCAAACAACTTAAGCGACGCTTCGCGCATTCTCAAAATTACAAAAGGCCCCGATCCCGAAGACGATTATTCCCGCGAGGCACCCCTTGTCCCTGAGCATCTTCCCTCCCGCTGGACATTCGGCATTCCCGAAGAATCCGAGCTTCAATTTTTTGGAAACGAGGGGTACCGGGAAACTTTCGAAAAGGCGGTTTCCGCCGCTATCCAGGCAGGCGGAACGCCCAAGCGGATTCATTACGCCCCGTTTCTCGAAGCCGCGAAACTTCTCTACGAAGGCGCTTGGGTTTTCGAACGCTATGCCGCCGTGGGAAAATTCATCGAAACGCACCCGGACCAGATCCATCCCGTGATAAAGGCGATCATCCTCCCAAAAGTCACACCGCATCCCGCCCAAATATTCGAAGCATTCCATTCCCTGCGCCACTACAAGAAACTCGCCGACGCGGAGATATCTCAAGTCGATTTTTTGCTGACACCGACCGCAGGCACTTGCTACAAGACCGAAGACGTCGAAGCGGATCCTATCAAGCTCAATTCGAATCTCGGTTACTACACAAACTACATGAATCTGCTGAACTATGCCGCGCTCGCCATTCCCGCAGGCTTCTCGGGAAAGTTGCCGTTCGGCATCACCCTCGTCAGCCGCGCGTTCAGCGAGCAAAAACTTTTCGAAGCTGCCGGACAAATCACCCCATATCTCGCCGCCAAGATTACGCTCGCCGTCTGCGGAGCGCACTTGCGCGGAGAACCGTTGCACGAACAATTGGAATCTGCGGATTTTCTGGGCAAAGCCTCGACAGCGGCGGAATACGCGATGTTCGCGCTTTCCGGAGAATTGCCCAAGCCGGCGCTCGTCCGTGTCCCGCAAGACGGCAAATCCTTCTACGTAGAACTTTACGCCCTCTCGCCCTCGGAATTCGGCGAATTCGTATCCAAAATTCCCGCGCCGCTCGGCATTGGGAAAATCAAGCTAAAAGACGGACGGGAAGTCTGCGGCTTTCTGGGAGAATCGATCACGGCGAGGCTCGGCAAGGACATTTCCGAATACGGAGATTGGCGAAAATTCATCCGCGAGAATTCCCTTTAGAATTCCGCCTACTTCTTGAATTGGCGATCGAACGAAATCATATCGTCCTTTTTGCCGTTCAAATTCACCAAGCGTTCCGGAGCAAAAGAAATTCCGTTACTTTGTGCAAATTCCACAAAAGCGGCGGCTCGGTCGAAGAGTTCTTCCGGACTTTGGCTCACGAGCACCTTCTGCCGGAATTCGAGAGTTTCCGGTTCGAATCCCTTGCAAAGGCGTGCCGCCAGCTGTTTCAAACGCCCCAGCGAGCCGAATTCGGAAGAGGTCCCTTCCTCCATCATAAAACTGTAATAAATTTTAAAAATGGAACAGACTTCAGTGACAGAAATTGTCCTTACACCGGTTCCTTCCAAAGCATCGGCGACTTCGCCAAAGAGCCACGGATTGTGCATCGCACCACGTCCTATGCTCACGCCTGCGACATCATATTTTTCAAGGCGTTCCAAAGCCACCTTCACGCTAGACACGTCACCATTTCCCACTACAGGAATATGTGCCGCGGAAGCGACCTCGCCGATCTTATCCCAATCCGCAAAGCCATTATAACCTTGAACGCGAGTCCGCCCATGCACAGTAAGCATATCCACGCCCTCGCCCTCCGCAATACGCAAAATCTCCAAGGCATTCAAGGAATTCTCGTCCCAGCCTATGCGGCATTTAAGAGTCATCGGGACTTTTATATTTTTCTTGACTTCTGAAAGAATTTTCTGCAAGCGGGGCAAATCCTTCAAAAGCCCGGCTCCGCCGCCCTTGTCTGCAACCTTCGGAACAGGACAACCGGCATTCACTTCTATGTAATCAGGCGACAACGTCTCCAAAAGCTCTGCCGCATAAGCCATGCGCTCAGGAGTACGCCCAAAAATCTGAATACCAAAAGGGCGTTCTTCTGGATAAAAACGGAGCTGCTTCCTATTCTTCAGCACAAAAGGGGACGTTCCATCCGTAGAGACGAATTCGGATACGAGAAGGCCAATCCTATCAGCGGCAAGGACACGGCAGAGTCTACGGAAAGGCGCATCCGTCACTCCGGCCATCGGAGAGAGGACCGTACAAGGAGAAACATCTAAATTTCCAAACCGGAAAGATCTTTTCAACATTTATGCACTTCTATCCACGGATTAATCCAAAAAATTCAATAGAAAAAATGAAAAAAGAGCGAGACAAAAGTAGATTTTTCGGCACAAGTTCTTATATTTTGAATGTGCCAAATAAGACAAAACAAGATTTAATCCAAGAAGTCGCTTGCTCTACAGGAATCATCCGGAGCGAAATCAAAATTGTCGTTGAACAACTTTTGGGACTTGTCGGTGAATCCTTGGCCGATAGGCGTTCAATTGAAATCCGCGGATTCGGTACGTTTATTTGCAAAGAGCGCAAAGCGCGCCCGGCTCGCAATCCGAGAACAGGCGAAGAAGTTCTTCTTCAAAAGCGCACAATACCCGCCTTTAAGTTTTCTTCAGAAGTTAAAGCTGCTATTGCAACTACTGCTATCGAAAAGCAAACGAGTAAAGAAAATTCAATTCATCTCGTTAAATGAACGAAGCAATTTCCTCTTTACCGAGGAATCGCCAATCCCCCGGGCCTAGTCCTGCATCCAATTTTATATTTCCAATCGCTATCCGCCGCAGCGAATCGACATGATTCCCGACGGCAGCAAACATGCGCCGCACTTCGTGGTAGATTCCTTCCCCAATAGAAATTTCCACCTCCTTTTCCGAAAGGACCTTGACTTCCTTTGCGGAAACCATTTTATTTTCTCCGTGAAGAAGGACTCCCGTCTTCAACGCTTCCAATTGCAAAGCATCTATCGGGCGGGCGAGATTTGCCACATATTTTTTGAGCATCCCTTTCTTAGGGCTCTCCACTTTGTGAATAAAGTCGCCTTGGTTTGAAAACAAAAGAAGCCCGCTAGAATCTGCATCCAAACGACCCACGCAATTGAGTCCCATATTTAAAAAGCGCTCTGAAAATCTGGAAAAGACGGAATCGTGGCTTTGCGGATTGTGACTGCATTCCAAACCGCATGGTTTATTCATCATTATATACAAAGCATCAAATGTAGGAACGACTTCGCCGTTTACCGAAATAGTCTCTGGCAAAGCAGGCAATTTTTCAAAAGGATCTTCAACGGAACGCCCGCCGATGTCAACAAAACCCATACGGACCAAAGCCCTACATTCCTTGCGAGAACCATAACCCAAGTTTGCCAAAAGCCGTTCAACAGTCAATACTTGCATGTTATTTCCCCGATGCTAAAAAATTCACAGTCCAACGCCGCCAGAACACAAGGTGAAATGCGGACGGATTTCCCTTAAAACGCTTTTTGTTCTTTCGGTAAATGCGAAACGCGGACAACGCATAAAATAAAGTGAAAGTTGCAAAGGAAAGAATTCTCAATAAAGAAAACGACGCGACAAAAGTGCCTTCAATTTTAGGAACCTTGTTATGGCACCAATCCATACGCCATTCCCAATTTTCAAAAAGCGGAAACATTCCTGCAAGCATTCCCGTCATCCCAGTCGCGATGCCCATTTCATTATACTCCAAACGGATGCCCTCTACTACAGTCTTTTCAAACTTGCAATGAAAAATTTTAAAGAATTGACGGAAAAGCTTAAGACCTTTTTTCAAAACATACCCATCAAAATGAGGCTCGATCATCATCATCAGAAATTCTTTGTCTGATGAGATCGCACCCGCTTCAGGTTTCTCGCCCTTCACCGAAGATTCAGGGGACGCGGATTTCTCTTCAACAGAAGAATCTTCTCTAACTATAGAGGCTTCTTCACTTGAAGAAGTTTCTTCTCTTTTCTCTAAATTTTCCGAACTCGCCTCTGCTTCATTCTCAAAGTTTTCCTCTTTTTCATCGGAATTATCCTCATTGGCATTCATTCCTTCTGAACGAGATTTTTCAGCAGCTTCCCCGTTAACTTCATTTAAGTCATCCGAACTAAAAATTTTCTTCTTGAATATGCGGATTTCAAAACGGCTTCCTTTTTCTATACCCTTAAACAAAAAGCGAACTTTTACCGGGAACAGTAAAAGGCCGCCGACAAGCAAGACAACAAGAAAAATTAGTATTTCAAAAATCATTCTTCAGAGGAATCCGCCTTCTTGCGAATAATGTCAATCAGATCATTGATTGTTTTCGTTTCAAGAATTTTGCCAAACTGTTCCTTGTAATTGCGGGCTGTAGAAAGATCGTCGATGATCAAATCCCAAGCCATCCAACTCCCATCGACAAATGTCATACGGTATTCCAAAACGGATTCCTTTCCTTTGTACCAAAGGTGAGCCGTAACACGAGCTTCCGTATTATTCTTGGTCATCTTGACCGCATCATAACGGGTGCTATCCGTACGATACATCTCTAACTTCTTGGCGCTTGAATTGCGAACCATTCTCTGAAATTCCGAAACGAACGTAGACTTTGTCTTCTCATCCAAAGCGGACCACGTCGCCGTAGGCAAGGATTTCTCGGCCAATAATTTAAAATCGAACACATCGCTCAAAAGGCCCTTGATCCGCTCTTTTTCCTTATTGGTTAAATTTTTCTTCTTGAGAAGAGTTTGGAGTTCCTTGTCATTTTTTGCAATGATTTGGACTGGTGCTTCTACGGCAAAAGAAGCGACACAGATAAAAGCGATTAAAGAAACGAAAAGTTTGATTTTCATTTTATTTCCTCGGGAAAATTTGGTGATACTCTGAAAGGGAAAGTCCCATTTTATTGATTAGTTCAGCAAAAGCAATGTTATACTTGCAAACGGCATAGTAGTAGTCTTTCTTTAACTCTAAATTCTGCTTATAGGCAGAAACCAAAGATTTCGTATTGGATGACGGATCCAAATCATATTGAATCGCCGCACCTTTCAAAATAGCCTCGCTCGCCCGCAAACTGGAACGCAAACTTTCCAATTTATCTTTCATCCCTGTCACTTGAACATACTGATCTTCAAGCTTCAAAAGCGTTCCATTTTGAGCATATTGATTTTTTAATTTTAAACTGCGCAACTCCGTCCGGGCAGAACTATACGCCTCCCAACTGTTCCAAAAATTCAAGTTGTACTTCATTCCAAAACCGACCGTGCCCGAAATCTTATTGACGGCGTCTTGAGCAAAGGCATCCTTCTGTATCGCCTGGCGGTTTCCCGCCCAAGATTTGACATATGTAAATTCACCCATCAAGAAAAACTGCGGGCCAAGTTTAGCCTCTGCGAGCTCCACTTGGTATTGCCTAGCCGAAAGTCCGGCAGAAAGGCGCTTCAAATCCGGATGATGGACAATTGCCGTCTGTTTTGCCTCTTCAAGGGAAGGAAAATATTCATCCCGTTCAGCAAGTACTGTATCCAAGGGCAAAAAGGAATCCGAAGAATCCAAATTCAATACAAATTGGATGGCGAGCTTTACCCGCAAAAGCCCATTCTTAGCATCAATAACACCCTCATCAACAGAATGACGTCCCGCCTTCAATTCCAAAAGATCCATCTGCGAAACTTTTTGATCATCATTATCTAAAGCATCTTCTATTTTATCACTCGCATTATTCAATTGCTTTTCAGCATCCGAAGCAAGCCGTATCATCTCCAAGGCGAGCAAGTAATTATAATAATAGGTCTGCAGCTCCACCGATTTGGAATGTTCTTCTCCGACAACATTCATTTCCTGCTGACGAAGATCCGCTTCCGCGGCCTTCTTTCCTACCACGTATTGCCCATAATTCAAAGGCTGGACCGCTTTTATCTCCGTACCAAAAAAAGGACCCATCTTCGTAAAATCCCAAGTATCAACAGTATCGCCCCAAACATCAACCGTTTCTTTCAAACCTGGAGCAGGCCCCACCAGCATAGATGCTTCAAACTTAGACAAGACTGCCGAAGCTTTTATTGCGCTGATTTTATCCTTCTTTGCTTGTGTAGAAAATCGGGTTTCTGCGAGCATTGGATCCCTGGAAAGCCCTTTTTCAACAAAGCCGGCACAATCGTAACGGAATTCCGTAGCGGAAACAAAGACGACCAGCAATAAAGGCAGTATTCTGAAAAGCATCCCGAAAAATTTAGAAAACGCCCGGCGATCCGCCCATACGTTTCTCAATCTCTTGGCTTAATTTCCGATATTTGGCAAGCACGCCTTCATAGTAAAACGTCGGTATCGGTTCTTTTTGCTTCAACTTGGAATCGACAGCTCCTGTTCCCAAATTATAAGCAATAATCGCTTTTTTTAAATCTCCATACCGTCCCAGAAGACGCATAAGATATGCACTTCCGATGGCAATACTCACTTCTGGATACAGAAGGTCTTCTTCTGTATTGATTTTCATTCCAAACTTTCTGCCCAGCGATTGAGCTGTACCAAGCTTAAGCTGCATCAATCCGTAAGCTCCAGACGCCTCCCCCTGGCGATTTCGCCCTCTTGCATTCGGATTTCCACGACTTTCCTGCATCACAATAGCAAGAATCAGCAGAGGGTCATAATTGTAATTGCGGGAAATCATCCATATATTGTCCGCCAAAACAGATCGTTTGCGCGCAGACATTTTATTACCCGCCAAAAAATCAAGCGCTTGATAAATCCGGCAATAATCTTTCGTCCAGCGGACATAACGATCCAACAAGACAACTTCATGTTGCAACTTTTCTTCTTTTAATGATAAAGTACGCAACTCGGATGATTCATATATCCAAAAACCGATAAAGACACTCAACAAAAGCAAAGCAAGAGCAAGAATTGCCCCCGAAGAAAGGGAAGACAGTGTAAACTTACTTCGCACGCCGCTCACGCTCCAACATATCGAGATAATTTGTCCAATTGTTAACTTTGCTATTCAAAGAAACCGAATTGGAATCAACGATCAGCCCCAGATGTCTTAACGGTCCAACCATTGCTTGTAAATCTTCCAATTCGCTTTGCAAACGATGTCTCTGCGTTTCCATTTCCATGACACTGGCATCGCGTTCTTGTATCTCAGTAGCTTGATTCTGTATGATAGCAAACAATGTAGCAAACCAGCCCAAAAGAATAATCAACAAAAAAACAGCAATCCCAGGACTCAACCGGAGACCCGTTTGTTTACTATAAGTCGCCCCCACTTTCTTGAGAATTTTGAAAAATCCTGTTTTCCGATAAGCCGCCCGGCTCGGATGAATTTCAAAAATATGCGAATAAGGATTAAAAAATCGTTTATTTGAATCTCCTTTAAAAAGCAAAACGAACAAGCCTTCTTTTTGTTTAATCTTTTCCAAGAAATCGAGAAACATCGGCAGATATTCTTGGATTGTAAACCTTGCCTTGTCTACATCCAAGAACCAAATTTTCCCAGGGCCGCTCAAAAGCATTTCAATTTTTTCACGGACTGGAGCAAGCTGAGTAAAACCAAAAGTTCCCTTTAAGCGAATATAAACTTCATCGCCTGATTCTTCTACGAACAAATCAATAAGATCTGCCTTCATAAAAAGAATCCCCGGCGAGAAAGGTCCATCTGGATTTTATATGTCTCCGAAGCTTGACTTTTCATTGTCAAATTCCAAAAGAAGAAAAGACGGATTCCTTGCACCAAAGTAGGAGCCGCAGACCTATCAGACCCCAAAATGAGACTTAAAGCAACTTTTGCGGGCTTTGAGAATGTAAACCGGAAAGCATAAGAAAGAAGACCATCCTTAAATTCCATTAAAGACACGTCGGGATAAAGCAAAGGAAGTGCAGACCTCAACGGAATTTTCGACCCGTTAATTTTTAAGGAGTAACTTCTCCCATCAAAATTTCTGGCACCCAAATTTAATTCCGTTCCAAAATAACCTTCAAACTCTGAAAAAGTCGTATTAGAAAGGACATAGGAAACATTTAAAGAAGAATCATTCCAAGGCAGAGCAAAACGTTTATCAATGTGGAAAACATGTTTTTTAGAAGAAACATTGGCAATTTGTTCAGAGCGTAGCATCACATCAACATGCTTTTCCGCGCGTTCAATTTGATAATCATAAGGAGCCTTTAATGAGCCCGCGCCATCGTCCAAAGCAGCCTCTATCTGCTTTATCTCATGCAAGGACGGATCCAATAAATGATCAAAAAATGCGACAGGAACATCTCCATTTTGTCGAAAGGCGCTGACCATATTAACCAAAGAAGGCTTGTAGATCAATGACCTGAGAGATGCTCCGTTATTTTGTTCCAAAAGAAATCCCATTTTGGAGTTATTAACCAAAATCTGGCGATAACCTTCCATTAAAAAATCGGTGACTTCAACACTGCGGCCTCTGAAGTCAGCCATTTTCGCAATCTTATCTTCTACAGAAATAATAGAACGGCTGCCTTTCCAGCGGACGACAGGACTGCGAACGCCTTGATCTTCATAAAGATCCGCATAGTATACAGGGGCCATTACAGGAAGTAACTGATTTTGAATGCTTGAAAGATCTGATCCTCGCAATAGCGAAGATGCATGCCGATTCGCTGCTAAGAGCGATTTATGCATAAAATTGGATTCTGGTCGGCGAATAAGCAATTCTCTGCAACTGTGGGATCCAGTGGGAAGTCCCAAATCCGTACCAACAGAACTCAACAAATTGACCCTGCCATCTGACATCTGCTGTTCAAAAATATGGGAAAGAGTCCAAAGCTGGAAATCGGATTCTATCAAATTCAGAGCAAGTTTTTCAAAGAAAGAATGAAGATTTTCAGGTCTGTTCAAATTAACAGATATAGCAGCAACCCAAATTTTCTCATTCTCAGGCAAAGATGCGACTTTAAGAGAAAGAGACGAATAATCCTGAACTAAGGCAAGACTCAAATCTTGGGCAACCGGTAAAAGCCGAATAACCGCACCACGATCTTCTGTTGTAAACCAACCGACAACGCGGGTAGACCTCCCTAAAGATTCTTGCAAACTGTCTTCTGAAACTAAGGCATAGTTGAATCCTTGCTTAGCTAAAGTTTCCGTCATACCGATCTCCCAAGCCATTGAAGAATTAAAATAGCCGGAAGGTTCTGCCTGGAATATTTTTTCAACTACAGAAAAATGTTTTTGAAGTTGCAATTCTTGCAAACGTGTAGGAAAAAGAGGTAGCATCGGATCGTAAAAGCCGCCACCCACAATTTCCAAGCGGCCCTCACGTATGGCTCCGCGCATCCAAATAAGTTCATTGATGCAATGCTTAGCCCAAGCTTCTATAATATGACCGGGTAAAAATAAAGAAAGCCTGACTTTACTTGTTTCTAAGAATTTTTTTATTTCCACTGCCAAAAGACGATAATTCTCATCAAAGATATGTTCGTCTTTCGAAAAAGGTTCTTTTACATATAATAGAAGAGATAATTTTAACCGGTTCATATAGGAAAAAGATAAAACTATTTTCCCAAAATATTTGCATTTGTGAAAATCTTTTGAGGCTGCGTGACGACGAGCAAAACAAAATCATAACATTAGAGTAAAGATCCCATAAAGCAACCCATTCCAAGCTGCGGAGAATCAAATCAAAAACAAAACACGGATGGAGCGGCATCAGAGAAATCAAAACCATAGAAAACAGCGGAAAATAGAATCCATAGGGATTAACGAATATTTCAATGAACCGGAATCATCCAGCTCCAAGAAGCAACATAAATTTCGCACCTTATAGACGACTTTATCCTCATAAGGCGTTAGGAAAATAAATAGAAAAAAGAGAGAAAAAGTCGGTATTCCAATTATGAATGCCGTCCGGCTTGAAAGCAAATGATGGAAGGAAAGGCAATTTCATGTTGTGCGGCGGGATTTAAAAACAAAAGAGGGCCCCCGCAGCGGAACGCTGCAGGGGCCCGAGGATCCGGCGGCTACCTACTCTCCCGGGCCCGTAGGCCAGGTACCATCGGCGACATGTGGCTTGACT
>Ga0172378_10000963_pt1 | contig 26075 bp, 41 predicted proteins | sample GrowelOW332metaG_FD_119755 | JGI IMG/M metagenome (GOLD analysis project Ga0172378, IMG submission 119755) | Groundwater microbial communities from an aquifer near a municipal landfill in Southern Ontario, Canada - Pumphouse #3_1 metaG | ecosystem: Environmental > Aquatic > Deep subsurface >... | reverse complement strand
TTAATTACTTTATGAAAGGAGAATTAAAATGAAAACGATTAAGGAATTATATGGTGTTGAAGTTGGTGAGAAGTTTGATTTAGAACTTCCCAGATGTAACCCATTTTCGTTACGTGTTCGCAGAGAGACTTACACAAATTGTTATATTAATAAGTTTGGTAACAAACTTTGTATTTATATTCCTGACCTACCAGGAGTATATGAATTGCAAGTACTAGATGATTATTTATCAGCTATGGGCGCAGAGATTATCACAAAGGAGGATAACTAATATGTTATTGTGGGAGGTTTTGGTTAGAGACCAAGGTAGGTATGGCGAAATGTGTTGCAGTAAATCATACCGATATGCTAACAAAGTTTACAAGAAGCTAAAGAATATTGAAAAGTATATAGTCTACACGGAGGTACCCAGGGACACTCAAATAGATAAATTCAGAGGTCGGGGCAGAATTGACGGTAGCACGATCATATACAAGGAGGAGATGAAGAATGATTCATAACATTAGAGTGCAACTAGCAGGTGCGGTATCCAATGTTCGCAACGAGATATTCGTAGCGATAACCGAGCAAGACGCATACAGCAACAAACAGCTACAACTGTTACAAACAGCCGAGCAAAGTATATATGCAGCGCAGAACGCTTTAAAACAAATCCAGGAGGGTAAATAGTGTATAAGGAAGAATTATTAGGGCTTTGGTTACTAGCATTAGCGTTAGAAATGATAGGCTTAGCTACTTTAACCATTGTATTGTGGCAAGGGTATAGCGGTATATTGTTATGGCTAGTTGTGATACTTGTTGCAGTTAAAGCCTTTGTTCAACTCAGAGCAATAGACAAGTTGGGTAAATAAAAGTTAAAATAATAGTGGACATAGTAAATTAACTATGGTAGAATCTAGGAGTAAAAGAAAGGAAGGAGAATCCAAATGATTAAAATACAAGATTTGATTAATATTGGACAATATGAAGTAAGTTTTAAAGCAAATAATATATTGACTTATGTCTGCGATGATTATGAGCCTGAAGATATTGTTAGCAAGGAAGAAATCAAAACTAAAATCAAAGAACAAGTTAAATATGTAATCGTATGCGACCAGCAAGCGTATCAGTATTTCAATGGCTACACTGACGGAGATTTTGAAGAAGCAATTGACGCAGGTAATAAAAACGCTGTTGATATCGCTAGATATTATTTGATTAAAGAGTTATATGAAAAACTAGATGAGATAGGAAAGGAGGAAAAGTAAATGATTAAAAAACCTAAGAATGAACTCTCAATGATTCTGCTCACAAAACGTTTTGAGAGAAACATCTCGCAACGAGCAATGGCAAAGGATATTAAGATATCCTACCCTGTGTATTCAGGCATTGAACGTGGCACTTATGTTCCAAGTTTCAAACTGTTAGCAAGAATTGCAAAATATTTGAAAATGGATTTACGAGAAGTTATTGATTTATATCTAAAGTAAAGGAGAACAATTATGATATATAAAGCAAACGAATTAGATTTTAGTAAGAAAAAGATTAGCGTATTGATTTACGGGGTGCCTAGTATAGGAAAAACAACCTTAGCACTATCCGCACCTAAGCCATTATTAATCGACTTAGACAAGGGTATAGCACGTGTTGAGAGCCCATATAGAAGAGATACATTAATTGCAAGTACATTCGAGGAAGTTAAAAACGATTTAGAAAAGTCAGACCTTAGCAATTACGAAACAATTATTATTGATACTGCGGGTGCATTACTTGAATTAGAAAAAGCGTATGTGATGAAAAAAGAACCTAGAAACTCTACCAAGACAGGCTCGCTAACCTTAGCTGGTTACGGTGCTATCGCTAGAGAGTTCAAAGAGTTCACAAAATTTGTTAAAAGTTTGGGTAAGCACATTGTGTTTATATTCCATGCGGACGAGCAACGAGATGATGATGACATTAAATATCGTTTAAGTGCAGAGGGTTCAACAAAAACTAAAATATGGGAAAGTATCGACCTAGGCGGTTTTATGGAAATCACTGGAAAAGAGAGAACTATTAACTTTAGTGCTAACAGTCGCTCATTTGCTAAAGGCAACCACGAAATCAACGGAAGTTATAAGATACCTGTGTTAACCGAGGGTGCACCCAACGTGTTCCTGACAACATTAATGAATACTTACTTAGCCAAGTTGAATGAATCTACTAAGAAATTAGACGCAGAGCAAAAAGTTTACGATAAGGCTATGTGCTACGCAGAAGTGATAAAAGGCACAACCAAACCTAATGAAACGTTTGAGGGCTTAAAAGGGCTAAAACACGCACTCACGAGCAAGAGAGAGTTATTCGACTTACTTACAACTCGTGCCAAGGAATTAGGTATGGTATACGATAAGAAGTCTAGTACATTTATCAAGGAGGGCTAACTATGTTACAGGTATCAGCGAGTTTGCTAAATTCCTGGGCTTACATGTGGCAGTGTGCCGATAGTTATCAACAGCAAGCATTTGAGAACTTTGTTGATTATCTACACCGAGTACGCAAGCCACCTACTCCAGCAATGCAAAGGGGTATTGACTTCGAGGCACTAGCGTGTGCTGGGAAAGTACCTATTATATCAGATATGATTAAGGGCGGACAATTTCAGTATTACGGGCAAAAAGATTACGTTATTAATGGTGAAGAGTTTAGACTAGTAGGGTACCTTGATTGCTTAAAGGCAGGTGTTATATCCGACATTAAGCGAAACACAAGATATGAGTACGGCAAATACAAAGACAGTTATCAACACTGGTGCTACTTCGCACTTGTGCCAGAAGCCTACAAGTTTCAGTATCTAGTAGGTGCTGGATATAGTTCAAAGCCATACGATGAAAAAGTGAGTATTCACACGAACGAAGAATACACGAACGACGGTTCAGCTGACGAGCGAGTAATTACTGCAATAAAGCAGTTCACAGCCTGGTTGAAATCGCATGAGTTATACGATATATACGTTAAGAATTTTACAGTAAAGGAGGACATATAAAATGTCATACGAATTAGAAGATTTTAAAACAGAAGAATATTCAATTATTGAAAATGGAGAGTACGAAGCAACTCTCGACAAAATAGATGTTAAGACATCTAAGAACGGAAACAAGTACGCAACCTTGACTTACAGAATTAGAGATGATGTCGAACAAAAGTTTCAAAAGAGAATCCTCTTTGATAACTTGTTTAAAGAAAAGGACGCTAACGGTAACGCTACTGAGTACTATAATCGTAAGAGATTAACTAAAATTATCAAGGCAATATTTCCAGAAAATACACCGCTTAAATTCGATACGATAGATGATATTTTCAACGAAATTGTTGGCCATAAATTGATAATCGTTGTAAACCATAGTCACGATGACTATTACGACAAAGAAACCAACTACATTTCATACTTTAAACCCACCAAACACGGCGATAAAAAGTTAGATGAATCAGATGTTACTGATGAACAGGTACCATTCTAGTATGAAACAGTTATTAATGACTTGTAAGCAACCCAGACCCTACGCTGATAGCGTGGGTGTCTGCTTGATTAAGCTAGAGGGTACTGAAACTATTAAAGATGTCGAAGATAAGTATATCAATGTTGAAAAAGAATGGTACGAAACAAAGTACAGCAACGCTAGATTAGTGAGCGAGTATGCGAACCGAGTTAACTATGGTGAGTATGAGCACTTCACTGGCAACTTAGTGCTGATGAAAACCGAGCGAGAGTATACAGACTAAATAAAGGAGATTATATGTTAGATATAAACAAGGTTCCTCAGGAACTAAGAGATTTAAATAATTGGATATTATGGAAATTAGTACTCAAAGATGATAAAGGAAATTTACTCGAGCAACCTAGAAAAGTTCCTCTTAACGCTAAAACGTTAGGAGGCGCTATGTCTAACAACAAAAGCACTTGGGCAAGTTTCAATACCGCTTTCTCGCAACTAAAAGCGCACCCAGAAGTAACTGGCTTGGGCTTTATGTTATCAGACGGTATCACTTGCATAGATTTAGATAACAAGGAAGAAGATAACCTACTCAGTGATGAGGACTTCCAAGCACTATTAGATGACTGCTTGGATAAGGTACCTAGTTACTGTGAAATATCTCAGTCAGGTAAAGGGTACCACATTTTTGCACGAGGTACCTTACCACGAGGAAGTCGCAGAAAAGGGCACGTTGAAATGTATGATAATGTTAGATTTATCGCATTTACTGGAAACGTTTATAAAAACTACACAAAGTTTATAGACGCTCAGGAGGGCTTAGTTGCTCTCCACACTAAATACTTAGGCGGAGAGAGAAAACCTCGTGAGAGGGCTTGTAATCCACGCACAGTGGAAACCAGCGTTACAGTAGACAAAGTATTAGAACGTGCTAAGAGCAATTCTAAGTTTATGACGCTTTATGCAGGAAATTGGAAGTCGCTAGGGTTTAAGAGCCAATCCGAAGCTGATTCATCATTCGCTGCACTACTTGCATTTTACGCAGGTAAGAACATTAAGGTTATGGATAATGTGTTTAGACAGTCCGGACTTATGCGTGATAAATATGAGCGCACCTGGGCGGATTCTACTTACGGGATGGTTTTATTAGAAAAGGCTAACGAGTTTATTACAGATACTTACAAAGAACACAAGGAGGACACCGAGTTGATCAGTTATGGTATTAAGCCTACTATTAAAGAGGTCACTAAGAGTGAAGTTGTTAATCCTATTATAACTACTGCTATGTTCACTGATACCGCAAACTCTGCGGTGTTGCTAGAAACCTATGGCGATGATATTTTATACAATTTTGATAATAAAGTTTGGTATATATGGAATGGCACTACTTGGGAATGGGACAGTAAAGACAAGATTAGAACCTTTGCCGAGGATGTTGCCAACAAAGAACTAGAGAAAGCAACACAAGAGGGTAATATTGGTAAGACTAAAAATGCTAAGCGTATGCTAAACACTTGTGGAAAAAACAATATGATAAATGAGGCTAGACAGCACAGGGGTATTACTAATGCTGAATGCGACAGCGATAAACTATTGATTAACACTCAGTCAGGTATTATTGACTTAGAGCATGGTAAGGAATTACCTGCTGACAAAGACAAGCACATGACTAAGGCGACTAGTGTGAGAGCAGACGGAGGGAAACCTAAGTTATGGCTAAGATTTCTAAATGATATATTCAACGGAAACGCAACGCTTATTGATTACATTCAAAAAGCGGTTGGCTACACACTGTCAGGATCAATCAAGGAACAAGTTGTATTCATCTTGTTTGGAGAGGGTAACAACGGTAAGAGTGTGTTTGTTGACACAATTCAAAAAGCCATGGGCGATTATGCTACGAGCGTTCCTGTTGAGGTATTAATGGAGAAGAAGAACCAGGGTAATGTTGAAACTACCTTAGCTAGAATCAAGGGCGCCAGAATGGTGCACGCTAGTGAAAATGGTATTGACGATAAGATTAACGAGGGGTTAATCAAGCAAATCACAGGTGGCGAAAAGGTTGTAGGCAGGTTCCTGTTTGGTAACCAGTTCGAGTATTACCCTGAATACAAGTTGTGGCTATCTACTAATAACAAGCCACGTATTAAGGGTACTGACTTAGGTATATGGCGCAGAATGGTAGTTATTCCGTTCGACGTTATAATTGCTCCTGATAAGGTTGATAAGGACTTAGGTTTAAAACTTGAAAAGGAATTACCGCAAATACTAAATTGGGCTGTAGAGGGCTTTGGAAAATATAAAAGCAAAGGCTTGGTACTACCTCAAATACTTATTGACGAGAAGAATAAATACAAGAGTGAAATGGACTATATGGCTAATTTCATTGCTGATAGAATGGATAAAAAGTCTGGGTATAAAATTCAAGCGTCAGTTGCTTATAAAGAATATGAAAATTGGTGCAAGACTTCAAACGCTAGACCTATAACTGTTATAGAATTCGGCAAAGAATTTGGTAAGCACTTCGCCAAAAAGAGAACTAGCGACGGAATTATATACTTAAATTGTAGAACTAAAGTAAACAATGAAGATTTCACTATGAAATCATTTGGAGGAAAGAGAGATGACTAAAGTACAATTAGAGCAAAAGGTAGCTCTACAACAGAAGACAATAAAAACCTTGTGGGGTATGATACGCTGTTCCGAGTATGAAATTGAGGAACTAAAGGCTAAATTAAAGGAGAAAAACGGTGAGCACATTAAGAATATTAGTGGAGAAGCCAAATGAATAACAAGAAACTAGGTAATAAGACTGAGAAGATGTTCCTGGATATAATTCAGGCTAAGCGTGGCTGGGCTTGTTTGATACCTCCCTCAGTAATGGGTCAGCCTATCGACGTTGCCGCTATGCTGTGCGGTGTACCAATTTATGTTGACGTAAAGCACTGTGCTCACAAGCGATTTAACTTCAGTGCGATTCAGGAGAATCAGATATTGTCAATGGCGAAAATATGGCAAGCGTCCGACCCTGTAAATCGTAGGTATAGGATTATGATAGGCTTTGTGATTTACTTTGCAGTGTTGAAAAAATGGAAGTTTTACTCGTATGGGGATTACCTGAGCGATTCAGTTAATGGATTGCACTCGATATTATCTACTGATAGTAGACTAGAAGAATTAGATTAATATTTTCATAGAAAGGAGAATAACAATGGCGGAAATTAAATATTATATATGCTCAACTTCGTGGGGTAAAGACAGTTTAGCAATGTTGTTAAAATTAATAGAACTTAAAAAGCCTTTAAACGAAGTTGTGTTCTATGACACAGGTATGGAGTTTCAAGCGATATACAATTTAAGAAATAAAATTGTTCCATTGCTTGTCGAACATAATATTAAATATACCGAATTAAAGCCCAAGAGAGCGTTTAGAGACACAATGTACAATTATAAACACACTAAGAGAAATGGCTCTAAGAGCAACGGATATGGTTGGTGTGGGGGAATGTGTCGCTGGGGCACAAGCGAAAAAATTGCAGCGTTGGATAAATACGCAAAATCATTAAATGCTATTGTATATGTCGGAATTGCGTCCGATGAAAAACCGAGAATTGCTAAGGAGCGTTCTAAGTTTAAAAGACTGCCATTAGTCGATTGGAAAATGAGCGAAAAGGATTGTTTACATTATTGTTATAGCAAAGGATATAACTGGAAAGAAAACGATATAGAATTATATTCGGTATTATCCAGAGTATCATGTTGGTGTTGTCGCAATAAAAACTTAACCGAGTTGAAAAATTATAAGCTCTATTTGCCACAATATTATGCGAAACTTAAAGAATTGGAAGATATTATTGGTGAGCCTATGAAAAAGCCAACGTATTTAAAAGATAGATTTAGATTTATTCAAAAAGATTTATTCGAGAAAGGAGTCTAATATGAGTGAAATTACAGTGGGGTCGGAGATTACTATTAGGTACCCTAGTGATGAGTTGATAAGCGTAGTTACTAAGGAGTTAACCGTACGCAATCCGCTATATGCTACACTTGAGAGTATGGGGAGAAACACCTGGGGTACACCTAGAACCTATCAATTGTTTAAGTGCGTAGCAGGTGACCTAGTAATACCTTTCGGTGCTGTGTCTAACGAGCATATTCAACCTTTACTTAGGGGTTGCACTTATAAGACTACATTCACCGAGCCCAAGAGAATTAATTTAGAGATTAATATACCGCCACTTGACTACCAGCAAAAGGCACTAGACTACATACTAGGTAAACACTTACACAGGGGAATCATAGTAGGTGGCACAGGCTCGGGCAAGACAAATATAGGCTTATATCTCATCAAAGAACTAGGGCTTAGAGCCCTTTGGGTAACCCACACAAAAGACCTCCTCAAGCAGTCAAAAGACAGGGCTTTATCCATATTCAAAAGTGTTGATTTAGGACTCATAACAAATGGCAAAATAGAAGTGGGAAAAGACATCACTTTTGCTACTGTGCAGACACTTTCAAAGGTTGCAAACGAGGTAAAAGATGACTTCGATATCATAATTGTAGATGAAGCACACCACTGCGTAGGATCGCCCACACTTCGCACTATGTTTTACAAGACATTAAACACGCTCAGAGCACCGTATAAGTTCGGGCTTACCGCTACTCCTAGCAGAAGCGACGGACTTCAAAAAATGGTATTTGCTATACTTGGAAACATAGCTTACACCATTCCTAAGAGTGAGGTATCCGCTAGAATACTCCCTATCGAGTACCATACAATAGATAACAATAATGTATACGACATATTCGACTATACCGATAGTGCTGGAATGGTAAACCCTAGTGCACTTACAAGAATGTTATCATTCGACTCAACTAGGAACGAGTTGATAGTGGACACAATATGCAATATTGTACCAAACTCAGGTGGAATCCTAGTGCTAGCTAAACTCGTAGCACACTGTGAACTCCTAGTCGATATGCTTAGCGCTCATGGGCTTAATACAGCCCTCCTAGTGGGTAAAACTAAGAACCGCAAGGAAATACTTAACTCTGATAAGATACAGGTTATAGTGGCTACAAACAGCCTTGCGAAAGAGGGGCTAGACCTAGTGCGGTACAGCGATTTAGTAATAGCCTACAACCTCAAGCAAAAGAATGAATTTACTCAGGCAGCAGGTAGAGTTAGACGTGTAGACGGCATAAAAACTTGCGGAAGTGTGTATGAAGTTAACGACAAAGGTATAAACTTTCTTACAAAGCGTATAAAAACTCACAAACACTGGGCTAATATGTTATAATAATAAAAAGGAGTATACTATGGAAATTAGAATATTAACCGAGCAGGAAGTCAAGGACACTATAAGAGAAAACAAGATAACCTTTAGGGAGTTTTACACAAACAAAAAAGTATATGCTTACATTGTAAACAATGTAATAATCGCTATGTGTCCTGTCTCGTACAACAAGCAACTTAAGAACGCTAGGAAAATCTATTCGCCTTTTGTAAAAGGTGGTAATATAGAGATAGGTACGGAACTTTTAAAATATGTTATTGAGGACAACAAAGGCTTCATCATATATGCTGACTTCCTAACCGATACAATACCTATGTTCCAGGGTGCAAATTTCATTATTGCTTACAAGCAAACTGACCTTAAACGCTATGGAATACTATGGAGAGGGGTGATTGATTATGCCTGCTAAGGGATTCTCCAAATTGGGGAAAGATGAGAAAACTAAGAAACAATTTATAGCCATGTGTCGACTTCATTGCACTGAAGAAGAGATATGTGCTATTTATGCTGTGTCAATAAAAACCCTAAGAAACTGGACCAAAGAAATGTTCGGTAATACTTTTGCACAGGTGTATAAGTCTTTTTCTGCAGGAGGGAATATGTCCCTTAGACGCTATCAATATGACCTTGCAGAGCGTTCACCTCAAATGGCTATTGCGCTAGGAAAGTACTGGTTGCCAGACCAAAAGGAGAAAGACGTTCATGTTATTATTAATGCTGAACAAGATGACCCTATCACAAAAGCAATTAAAGAGAGTTTAACCAATGTCAAAGAAAACGACGAGGAAGATTAAACCCTCAGGATTCTCACCTAAGCAAATGGAAGTGTTCAAGTTTCCCTACGAGGGAGACTATGACGCTCTTATCCTTGACGGTGCTATCCGTAGTGGTAAATCAATAGCTGAAATGCTCTCCTTTATCCTGTGGGCAATGAGCAATTTTGACCAGAGCAATTTTATAATAGCGAGTAAGACAGTAGGTGCAGCACAGAGAAACATTATCAAGCCACTAAGACGTATAAAGTATATACGGCAAAACTTTGAGATTAAGTACGCACTTACCAAGGGCTTTATGGAAGTCAGACGTGGAACTAAAGTTAATTGGTTCTATATCTATGGTGGTGTCAATGAGCGCTCTCAGGACGTAGTACAAGGCGGTACTATGAGCGGTGCTTTCTTAGATGAAGTAGCGCTTATGCCTAGGAGTTTCGTAGAGCAGTGTATAGCACGTTGCAGTGAAGAGAAAGCGTTGTTGTGGTTTAACTGTAACCCTCAGCACCCTAGTCACTGGTTTAAGAAAGAATGGATAGATTGTGCAGCGGAGAAAAACGTTAAGTACTTGCACTTCACAATGGAGGATAACCCCAGTTTGTCCGAGAAAGTCAAAGCACGTTATCGCAGACAATACAAGGGAGTTTTTTATCAAAGATATATACTTGGACTATGGGTTGCTGCGGAGGGCATTATTTACGAAAACTTTGCAAACAACACAGAAGATTATATAATAGATACAGTACCTAAGAGTTGGTCACTAGACTATATAGACGCTGGTGTCGATTTTGGCGGAACTGAATCTACTACATCATTTGTACTCAAAGGGATATATAATGGTTACAAGGACCTAGTTATCCTTATGGACGATGAGTTGGTCGGTAATTACACTACTGATGATCTAGGGCAAAAGTATAGAGAGTTTGAAAAGAGAGTGCACGATGAGTATGGCTTGTGGTTCAACTGTTATTGCGATAATGCTGAACCTGTACTGATTAGGTCACTCAAGAACTATGCGGTTAGTAGCACGATTATGAAAGCTAAGAAGTCATCTATATTTGGTCGCATTAAGTTCTTACTTACTATGCAAAATACGCACCACTTCTGGTGCTATCGTAGGTCAACTCACGCTATTGCAGGGTTATCTAACGCAGTGTGGGATAGTAAACACCCTGACACTAGGTTGGATAACGGCACTAGTAATATTGATGTGTGTGACGCTATGGAGTACTCATTCGAGCGTGATATGAAGAAGATGTTATATATGAGTGCAAGTTTACACTAATAAGGAGGAAAAACTATGGATTTTTCTGAAAAGATAAAGAAGTTATACGGAGACGATATCGCTGGTAGAGACCAAACATCAGTGATGTTGTACTGGAGTTGGTACAGGGGGTATGTGGAAGCGTTCCACAATATTCGTGTTTTCAATGGAAAAGATTATATTCCTCTTAAAAAGAAGTCAATGGGTATGGCTAAGAAAGTTAGTGAAACTTGGGCTGACCTGCTTATTAATGAGAAATGCGATATTAAGATAGACGATAACGCTAAAAAGAACCTAAATGCGCTTTTTAAAACCACTAAATTCTGGACTAAGGCTAATCAAACAGTAGAAACAGCGTTTGCTTTATCGTATGCTGCGATACTTGGCGAGATTACCGAAGATAGAAAAATGCAGTTCGTTCAAATGGACGCACGTAACGTTATACCGCTCAAGGTGGTTAACGGAGAGATTGTAGATTGTGGATTCTATACCGAGTTTGAAAAGGGTTGCAGGGTTACTATATGGGCTCGTAATAAGATAGGGTATAAAGTAAGTACTATCGATATGAACGAGAAAGGAATTGAAACAGGTAGGAATGAGTTACAAACTAGAATGCCTATACCGTTGTTTATGGTTATCAAGCCGAACATTATATCCAATGTTGTTAACACACAATACAACTATGGTATGTCCTGCTTTGCAAACTCAATAGATACACTCAAGGCTATTGATACCAAGTATGACGGGTTCGATTTTGAGTTCGTAGGCGGTAGGAAGAAAGTTTACATATCGAGTGAAGCCATGCAGGTTACAAGAGACCCTAAAACAGGCGGAACTACACTAGCAAACAAGGTATTCGACCCGTTAAACAGCCTGTATTTGAACGTAGGCTCAAATGGTGATGACGGCAAGCCTTTAATACAAGAATCTAACGGAAATATTAGGTCAGAGTCTTATATAGCAGGGCTTAACTTTGAATTATCCATACTGTCACACAAGGTTGGACTAGGATATAGCTATTTTAATATGAATCCTAATGGAGATGTAACCGCTACTCAGGTTATTAGTGAAAACTCTGAATTATTTAGAACACTCAAGAAACACGAGATATTGATACGTGACGAGATGACTCAATTCATCAATGCTATTTGTATGTACTCAAACGAGTATTGCGAATTAAAAATGGGTAACTATGACCCTAGCGGAATTGATATAGTATTCGATGATTCAATCATTGAAGATAAACAAGCCGAAAAGACAGCCGACCAGCAAGAAGTATCTACTGGATTGATGACTAATGTTGCTTATGCAATGAAGTGGAAAGGTATGGAAGAGAAAGACGCCATAGCTAAGTATCAATACTTGGATATCGTAAAGCGTGCTAATGCGATTATGCCTTTGCTCAATGCGAAGTTAATCACACCTGAACTGGCGATAGAATTGATATATGGTAAAGATAGTAACACTAAGGATTTACTAGAGAACCTAAAGACCGATGACCTTAATATAGATGACGGAGAGTTTAATAACGAACCCGATGAGGATAAAGAATAGTGAAATCCTTGAATACAGATGTCATATCCGAGTCGCAAAAGGTTGGCAGAAATGCCAGCGTAGTTGCTGAGGCGGCACAAACTGACTTGGCTTATAAGTTTGCCGAGATACTTATCGACCACCCTAAGAGTGTGGCTGATAAGGCTATTGATAAGATGAAAGTTAAAACTGAGCAATTGCTAGAAGACACTTTAGAGGGCTTTCCAGGAGTTGCAAAGGATATCAATAAGAACACACGCAAACTGTTTAAACAAAGCACAGCGCAGGCTAAAACGCTCACTCGGATAGACTCAGACAATAGCGTTGCTGACTACCTGTATAAAATTACAGGAGACCAACTTTTAGCAAACCAAAAAGTAACTTATAAGAACGGTCGCAAGGTGGGTTTCAAGGAGTATACCGAAATGGCTACTCGCACACGTATTCAGCACGAGTTATTAAAGCAGGAAAAGGATATAGGAGTGAAAACCAAGCAATTATTCTATGTTTGCGATACTTACTCCGACTGTGCTAACGACCACCAGGACTACCAGGGGCAATTGTACTACTCCGAGAAAGTTTGGAAGAGTATACCCTTATCTAATAAGCACTACGCAACATTACAGCGTGCTGTTAAGCGTTGCAAAACATCTGTTGAAGATGTAACCGAGAACGCACCCTGGCTTACTACACGACCTAATTGCAGGCATAGGCTAATACCTATTGCTATTGATGATGTAGTCACACTGAGCAAAGATAAGATACTAGAGACTAATAAAGCTGATAAGGGTAATTACAGTAAGAGTGTGCTGCAAAAGAACTATAAGGATAGCCAAACTCAGCGCAGAGTTGAGTTAGGGATTAGAACCTCTAAGCGCAATACCGAGATTATGCAAAAAGCATACAAGAAGAACAATGATCCTGAGTTCCTAAAAGCTATCAATAAGTTTAAGAGACAAACTAGGGTGGGCCAGAACAATATGCGCAAACTTGTTAAGTACAACACCACACTTAAAAGAGACTATCGCAGGGAGAATCCTTACCATTTGCAAAAGGACCTGGGAGTTGCGTATGTAACCGAACCAGTGAGAGCCACGTTCAAGATACCTGATACTGAATTAGTAGGGGTTAAAAACAACAAAGAGTTTATAGAGAAGTCTAAGAAATTCCAAAAAAGTTTAACTGCTGATGAAAGAGATTCTATAAGCACTTACGCTTCTGAGGGTGGGAATTATCGCTATATGAATATGGCTATGTACGACCGAAAAGGTATGGTTGCCACACTGAAAGCAAAAAGCAAAGAACACGCAGACGCAAATATAAAGTTTTATTTAAAATATGCGGAAAGTTTACACGATTTATTTAAAAAGAATCACGTTAAGTCGGAGCAAGCCATGACAGTATATAGAGGTGCTGATGACCTAATAGGAGAGGATGATACAACTATTATATTTAATGGATTTACTTCAACTTCTTCGGATAGAGCAACGGCGGATTATTTTAAGGGCAAAAAAAAGGGCAAAGCAATGTACAAGATAATAATACCTCCCGAAGCACAAAATCAGGCACTATATATAGATAAGGGTTTTGAAAATGAAACGCTTATAGATACCAATTCGGTTTATGATATTGTAGGCGAAAAGCAGAACGAGGACGGAGTCAAACAATATACGCTATTATTGAGACCAAAACACAAGGGGGTGAAACGATGAAAGAAGTTGAAACTCATACATATTTGTTTCTAAAATATACACAATACTTCTATATTGACACTGATTTCAAACCAAAATTAACAAAACTGGGTAGGTCAATTCCCGAAATATTAGCAAGTTATGAGCAATATTTGAAAGATTATGTATAGTTATGTATAAAGAATGTATCATTTGCATTCTTTTTTTGTTGCCCAAAATTCCCATAAACACTACATATATGTATATATTAATGTATGTAATGTATAATATGTATAATGTGTATACGTGCGTGTATGTGTTTTTAATAATAAGGTATAGCACTAATCATACATAAGGTACATAAGGTACACGAGTTAATTATTTAGTTGACTTTATACAAGGCTTAGAGTAGAATTAAATTAGCGTAAAGGAGCGCTAATATTGCTATGAGTAAAATTAAAATACAAATACTAATGGATACTTTAGTTCATGGTGACCTAAATGAACTGCAATGTCATGTGTTATTAAATGAAATACAGTACATGAGAGTTCATCACATGAGAAAGATTAACCCTCAAAGATTAGAGAGCTGGTTATTTGAGGGTTCTATTGATAGTTCTGAAAACTTCAATATAGAGAATGATGAAAAAAATGCTCATAAAATAATGGAGGAGATTAGATTATGCAAAAAGCAATAGTAAAACCTATGGTAGATTCTTTGCCCAAAAATGCTGATGTTGATGAGTTGCGAATATCAAGTCAGTTATATGCGTGTATGTTTTTAAAAAGTTTTATAGAAGCGCTAGAAAAAGAGACCAAAAGAAAGGCAGGTAAGGAGCATGTGTGGATACATTATAGACGAGTGTATAGAATACGCTAAGAAAGATGAGAAGAAAGTTATAAAGATTATTAACACGTGGAATTGGCAAAATATCAAAACTAATGAGAAGTTTGACATCATTGACAAGCCCACTAGAATGGGTAGGTGGTGCAATTGCTGTTTTAATGAAAATCAGGAACTAGTTATACCTATGAATCCTAATCCTAGAGACAAAGACCTAGAGCGCAGGGTATTTGGCAGACTGCTAAGAGGGGAGGCTACAATTGAAGCGATATAAATATGTAGTTGCTACCAGAGGTCAGTACTTCGCTGTAAAGGGTGGTTACGAGCGATATAAGAAGTTTTTAAGAGTTATGAGTATAAACAAGCACAACTCACTAATTGGGCTCTTAGAAGCCCTTAGAATGAATGGTGTACATTACACCGTAGTAACCAAGGAGGTTAACAGAGTATGACACAAGATGAAATTGACCAATAATTGTTTAACCATTTTTGATGTTGATAGTGGTTTTGTTTTAGCACAAAAAGAGATACTTGAGCCGAGAAAATGGGAAATCTTGGAGTTCTATGTGGGATTTTACGGACGACTATGTGTAACTGTTAAGAAAGGAGAAACTAAATGAATACAAGAGAAGAACTTAAAAAAGTATATAGTAGTATTATTGGCGCACTTAGATTAGCAGATAAAAAATATAACAACAAAACTGACGACTATACTTGGACAGAAATATACGAGAATTTCACGCTTAATTTCATCAAAGACGCAGGTTGCAGAGCGGACGTGTTTATCAGTTACAATACCGAAGAAGATAGAGCAACATATTTAGATAACTTTATGTGTTTAGACGACTTTGAGAAGTACTGCAAGATATTATGATTAACAAGCACTATTTGACGAAATATGTTAAAATTGGCATATTAGATACGATATTTAGCAAATTAAGAATAGGAGAGAATTAGTATGATAGCTATCTTTGAGCCTGAATATAAATATAAAGGCGAGACACTAGTTGCTATTAGCATTGTTAAAAAGTACCTGGGCGACTGGAACGCTAACGTTTTATTTAAGGCAGGCAGATACAATAAATATGAATTAGCGACCACGATCCAGAGCAACGGGTTTTACAATTTATTCAATATAAGAGTTAGTTCCTATTTTCAGTATGATAAGCAAGCCTTGATGAACGCACTGCTACACGAGTTGCTCCACACTATGCCTGATTCATTCTCGCACAAGGGAACGTGGAGACAGCACGCTAATATGATTAACAAATATACGATATACGATATTCAGCGTTGTACACTATTAAGTGACTTCGCTGTGGATAAGATAGTAGAAAGGGAGGCTAAATTATGATAGGAGTGTGGTATACAATTTGTACTAAAGATGAAAATGGGAAAGATTTTGAATTTTCATTGCATTTAGACGATGTCATTAGATTTGAGCAAGAATATAAGCAAAAGGGATTGCTCATCATTGTGAATAGAAAATACACACACGTGATTGATACTTCCAAATTTAGTGGCTATAAAATCAAATTGGGGGAACACATAATATGCGAGAATTAAATGGATTCTACTTTGATGATTATAATAACAGTTGGAGCAAGAAGAAGTTTACACTGGGTCAAGCCGAGCAACTAAGCAAAGGATTGATATATTGTGAGAACTGTATAGATTGCGTTTGGTGTGAAAGTTGCAAGGATTGTAGAGATTGTGTAGATTGTAATATGTCATTAAGTTGTAATGATTGCTATGTATGTCAACAGTGTACAGAATGTGTGGATTGTACTAGAATGCTTTGGTGTCAACATTGTTATAATTGCTATAAATGTTTTGGGAAAATGATTTAACAAATACAAGGGAGATTTAAAACATCTCCTTTTTTTTTGCGAAACTATGTTGTATAATAATAATACGATATAGTATTATGTCGCTACTTAATTACTTTAGGAGGCAATTATGGAAATTTTAAAGACTATGCTACGTGACCCAGACGAGGGTTCAGGTGGCGAAGGTGCACCAGCACCAAAAGTTAAGACTTACAACTTAGACGAAGTAAACGGTATAGTGGGTGAAAGGCTAGCAAGAGAACGCACTGGGATTTACTCTAAGGTTGGAGTTAAAGACGAGAAGGAGTTAATCGACATTTTCGGAAAAGCGAAAACGCTAGAAGAAGAAAATGCTACACTTAAAGCCGAGAACGAGGAATTTAAAGCCTCTCAGGCGAAAGCGGAAAAATTTGATAAGTTGAAACAAGCAGGAATTGACCCTGACTTCATCGAAATTGCCGCTGACAAGTGGGACGGAGAAGAAGATTTGGAAAAATTCACTGCGGAACACCCAAAGTTCAGAGCAGACTATTTTGACAAATTCAAAGGCACTGGAGGCACTCTTGGTAACAAAGGGGGCGGCTCTGTTGTAGATGAAAGCCAGATGACTACTGCTGAATTTATGGAATACAAAAAGAAACGGGGCTAACAAAGTTTAGTCCGGAAATGGAAAAATAAATTATGGCAAATACTATTATTACCTCGCAATTAATTGCGAATTACGTGTTGAAAGAAATGCTTGGTAAAATCACATATAGACCTTTAGTCTACAAAGCGGAATTATCAAATCAAATCGTTTCAGCAAAAGCAGGCGAAACTGTTAATGTTAAGAAACCTAGTAAATTCAAAATGAAGAGATTTAATGGCTCTCTTATTGAACAAAACTTGTTAGAAACTTCGGTGCCTGTTAAATTAGACACCACAGCAGATATCACTGTACCTGTATCATCGAAAGAAATGACACTCGATATCAATGATTTCAATGCACAAATTCTCGAACCTATCGGCAACGCACTTGCTGTTGGTATCGACCAATACATCGCAGCTAAGATATATCAAAATGTACCTGATACAAATGTAGTTACTGCAACTGCGACTCCTACAAATCTCAAGAATATTACCGCTTTAGGTCTTATCTTAGATTTGGCTAAAGCGCCTAAGGACGGTAGAACTTTAGTTCTCTCTCCTACGCACAAACAAAATTATGCACTTACAGATAACCTTTCTAAGGTTTCATACGCTGGCGAGAATGTTGCTTTAAGAGAAGCATTACTCGGTAGAATATATGGCTTTGACACTCTTGAATCCTCATACAATCCAGTCGGTGTTGGTGGCGGTACAGCCACAAAAGTTGGACAGGTTATTGTTACAGGAGCAGCAGGTTCTAAAACACTTGCATTGTCTGGAGTTGTACCTACAACCGGCACACTCAAAGCAGGCGATATTCTTATCATAGACGGACAAATTATCACAGTTGCTACTGACGCAACGGCTTCTAGTGGGGCGATCGCTTCCCTTGCTGTTGACCAAGATGAAGTTAATGATTTAGTCGCAGCAACTTACACCACAGTCGGTGTTAGTACAGCAGATGTATCCTTGGCATTCTCAAACAGAGCATTCGGCTTAGTCAATGCTTCGCTTGAATTACCTATGAATAACCCTCAAGCAGCTATTGCTTCTTATGACGGTATTACCGTTAGAGTATTCTATGGTTACGACCAGAATACGAAGACCCAGAAACTCTCAGTCGATACTTTATTCGGCTTTGCAAGTTTCTATCCCGAGACTTCAGCGAAATTAGTGGGCTAGTTTTGTTTGAATATATCTCCTTTCTTTACAAAGGGCACTTTAAAAAACAAAGTGCCTTTTTTTATTTGCAATTTATGTATTAGAGAGTATACTTAAATAAAGGAGAAATATATATGGAAGACTATTTAAAGAGAGTTATTGATGAACAAAAGGAATTGCAAATTAAACTTGATAAGTTAATTGATTTCTTATTAAAAGCAGAATGTAACCCTCAAATTGATAGAGCGGAAAAAGACCGTTTAAAATATCAATTAAGTTCTATGGATTGTTACAATGAAGCCCTGTTGAGAAGAATTGGCAAAGCCTATACTGAAAATAAATTATAAACAATTAAGATTAGGGCATACGTTCTAGGACTTATGCTTGGGGATTTAGATTTATCTATTTCCCTTTTTTAATTTATCGTGTATAATAATTGAAGTGGTTATATGTAGAGGCACAATTGCTACCTCTTACACCGGTTAACATGTACCACTTAATACCGCTTATTAATTTAAGCGGTTTTTATTCGCCTCTAGACACGAATATGCAATACATTCGCCTCTAGACACGAATATATATTTATTACAATTACATAGTTATAGTTGAGCAATTGTAAGACAATCAATAATGGTTGTTTGATACCATAAACAATCAATAATGGTTGTTGCACCTGAAACTATATACTTTTGGGTGCATTGGTATTGCTAATGGAAGAATATTGTGTATAATAAATATATCGGTTATTGGCTTCCTAAAACCATTGTTTGGTTTAAACAAAATGCTTCGGTGTATTTTTTTAGACCTTTTTATTTGCAATTTAACTTATATCGTATATAATACTTATATGAACCCACAAGCCTCTTCACAATGCGTACCAACGTGGGTCTATGGAGTAATACTCAAATGGTACGAGAGCGGTCCTGAAAACCGCCAAAGGTGAAAGCCTGTTGGGGTTCAAGTCCTCATTACTCCGCCAATTATGGAAACGTACTCAAATGGTAAAGAGGATAGTTTGCTAAACTATTAGTTCTGAAAAGATATATAGGTTCAATCCCTATCGTTTCCGCCATGGGAAAGTAATTTAACGGTAGAATTCGCTCATGATAAGGGCGCTACGGAAGTTCAACTCTTCTCTTTCCTACCATAAGCTAACACGCCCGTTTAGTTAAACGGTAGAACAACTGTCTTGTAAACAGTGGATAGAGGTTCAATTCCTCTAGTGGGCACCATGTGGGTTTTTAGTTCAATGGTAGAACGAGTGGCTGTTAACCACTTAATAGATGTTCAATTCATCTAATTCCCGCCAATACTCATACCTCTACTTCACTTCATCTAACACGGTTTCAAACGAACCTGTAGAGTTATCTATTTCTCCTTTTTTTATGCCTATTTATATTTTTATGTATTGTGGTATAATATATTAAAGGAGTATTATTATGTTAAAATTCAGTTTTAAAAAGTTTATTGACAAGAAAGTCAATGGAGAAAAAATCACTATGCCCGCAGACGTGGTTAAAATCTTCAAGACCTGGGACGGTAAAACGATTCATCGCTTTGGACCTAAGAGTACTAGACGCAACGTATTTGGCGAAGAGTGTTATATCCTAGTAGGCACCGAGAAGATAGCGGTTAATGAGGAGTTCAGCACCAATGAATGATATATATTCAGCCCAAACAGGGCTTAGAGCAAACATTACAAAGTCGCTAGGTATTATAATCGGTGTAGCAGGTATGTTGGGAGCGTTTTTAGTTTCGTTGCTTACAACTGATGACGGGACCGTTGGGCTTAAAGAGAAAGCACAAGACCCTTATTTCTGGATAGTCTGGGTGGTTATCTTCGCAATCGCTATGACTGTTGTGATGATAACATACAAGACAACCAAGAAAGATGCTAAGGAAAACGAGAAATTTGTAGCTACCTTAAAGTACTACAAAGAGCAAAAGGACCAGGCTATGCCTCACATCGATTTACTCCCTGACTTCTGCAACAGGAAGAACAAAGAGATTTATGCAATGATTGAGCGTGAAATTATTGAGAGCGCCGACTTGAAATATGATGACTTCAAAGCAGGTAAATACGATATTAATAGTTTAGAGAAATGGCAAGTTAAACGCTTAAAACTTATTAAGGGCATTAATATCAAGAAACTTAGATCAAGAGAGTTGACTCAAGAGTATTCGTATTCTAAAAATAATTCATACTCGTTCTTGCCGCAAGATGAAAAGGCAAACGAAAAATCATTTATGACATCGAAGGTCGTAAATAGAGCCATTAATACATTTGCGTTTCTGTTAGTAGGTTCGTTGACATTCAGTGCAGACGGTTGGGTATCAGCAATAACTAACTCGCTAGGTATATTGTTCGCTTGGTTCGGTGCGGTAATATCCGCTAACGATTATGTAAACAACGAACTAAGAAATAGATACATATCTAAGGGCGATTTACTAGCCGAGTTTAATAGCACAATCGATAATTACATTTTGACACCAAAACAGGAGGAAAAAGAGAATGACAAAGATAACGATAACGATAGCCGAGTACCTATTGCACTCGGGGAAGAATCTTGATTTAGAGTTTGCAAACGGCAATAGCGACTCAGGAGTAACCGCAGGCTCAATTTACCTGCGTAACGTGTCACTAGACACCTACGATTATTTGCGCTCGCATTATGTTATTAAAGACGTAGTGGAAGATGAAGAGTTTATTTCAGAGTACAAGCGTGGCTTGTGCTTGCAAGTAGATTATTTGCTAAGTATAGGCGACGGACAATTAAATACTAATTTAGGTATTCAAAAACTTGCACCGAAAGCACGCAACGTGTTTCAAATGTTAGCACTATGTAACAACCAAGAGTCTAGCGATGTTAACTACTGGGGGTATTAATTATGGCAATCAATTTAAGCGTTTCTCACGCTGATACACCTTATAGGGTTAAATACTACGCACACAAGTATTTTAGTGACAGTACCGCCCTTAAATCAACGGATAAGGTCAAAGGGCTATTCTACGCTAAGAAAATGGGCGGAGCAACAAAGACAAGTTATATGACAAGAGATAATGCGAAAGTTAAAAAAGTAGAATTGACTATATTCACTCGTGATTTTGTTGATGACTTAGAGCAGGACGATTTCTTATTATTCGCAGGAGAAAAGTGGATTATAAAAACCATTGTGTCGGAAGATTTAACCGACCATAAGAGCAATAACATATTTCAGGGAACAACTATTCAGATTAGGAGATAACAATATGGATTACATATCAATATATTTAGATAATTTCTATGTAAGGCTCAGGGCGAAGTGCCCTGTTGATACAAGCAATATGTTAAAACACATAGCGCTTGATGAACAAACCGACAAATACGCTGCGGTTACTATTGCAGCGCCAGCTAAAACTGGAGATTACTCAGGGTATGTAAACTATGCTAAGCGGTCTCCGCACAAGGGTTGGGTAGAAGACGAGATTAAATCAGCAAATCATATTGTAGAATCTAATATTAACTACGATATATATGAGGAGGGTTAGAGAATGAACCTAGTAGATTTTATAGCAGAGCATTTACCTGATGACTACTCGTTCAAAATTACAAAAGAATTGAGTTTTGAGTTCGAGGACGGTTACGATAATGCTATTTTGAAAACTCAGCAAGGTAAACAGTACCGCAAAGGTGTTATTATGCCTGTGTTTTTAACTATTACTTCTAAAGACACCACTAACGCTATCAAAATTTGGAGCGACTGGGTCAAAGAGGTTTCCGATAAAGATTACCAAGAGGGTACCTCTAATTTTTATATGATTTTTCAAACACCTAGTGTGGCGCAAGTTTTTGATGAATTAAAAACCAACTATTATTCAACGGTTAGTATTATAGGCACAATTGTTGTTACTGAAAATGTAATGGATATTAAAAGTTTGAAAATTGACGATGATGAAATTACTGTTAATGACTGGGCTTTTAAACTTACCAGTACACCTGATAGTGAGCAACCAGTTGCGGAAGATGAGGGATATATTAACACTTCTGAAATCACTGCGAGTGTTTTAACAATGCAGGTGACAACTTTTAACGAAGATTATGCAAATATTAGGCAAAAACTAACTAATATGCGTAAGAATTCAAAAAATCCTAATGATATGTTTCATGTAAAAATTACATGGGCTGATGATTCATACGAGGAATACGATATGAAATGTACTAGTCAGGCTTTCCAAAAGAGCAGAGGTGCTATACTTTCAGTGACTTTAGACTTTGCAAAATAAAGGGGGAACAATTATGGCAATTAAAATTCAAATTGTAGATGATACCGCCACAGGTGGAAGTTCCGCCGTTGGTGTTGATTCCGAGTCAGACTCTCCTTTAACCACCTCAGTTAAAGACGATAAGGTCTCAGGAAAGAAAAGTGTTACTAAGTCAATGATGTTAGGCTTTTTTACAAGTCAGGCTAAATCGTGGGCTATTGCGGGTACACAAGCGTATACAAAATACACGGGCAATTCAAAGTTGCAACAAAAGATAGATATGGCACTAAATGCAGTAGGTAATGTTACTACAATAGGTGCAGGCTTTTTAGCCGGTGGAATACCAGGTGGCGCAATTGCAATTGGTACAGTTACCGCTCAATATGGTATGAGCGAATTCCAAAACCAAATGGAGATTAAAACTAATAATAGAACGATAAGCATATATAATAAAGGTCTAGGAACTAGAAACATTAACGGAGGTAGATACGGTGCATAACTCAATAATTAGACTATCAACAAGTACAGACTTTTCTACTGCGACTACGGTCTTATACGAGAGTGGCAGTTTTAAGCGTGTTAGCAATTACAATAAAATACTTGACAATGCCGAACTAATTCTAACTACTCAAAACGCACAAAGCACTATTGACTTAGTTAAAGAGGGTCTTTGGGTATGGGTTGATAATGAATTGAAATATATTGTTGATACATACAAGAAAACTAGAGTTAGTAACTTTGGCGGAATTGCTAAATGGAAAGTAACTTTGCAATTAGTCAGCCTTACTATAATTTTGCAAAAAATTATTATGCCAAATAAGTCTATAAGCCAACCTATCGCTGAGGGTGCGACTCAAAAAACTGTTAAGGGCGAAATGGAGAAACTAGTAGAGTTATATGGCTCGCAATATAAGGGAATTACTAATTGGCTAGTTAGCTATCCTAGTTCAACCGAAATCGTTGATGAATATAAATGGACACAGCCTACATTATTTGAAGCGCTTTGTGACCTTGCAAGTGACGCTAATCTCACGCCTAGAGTAGGTTACAACTCGGCTAACGATTTGTTTATCGTGTATTTTGAAAATTTAACTAATGATGAGGGCGATCAGTTTGACGCTACAAAAGTTAACGGGCTAGAAATTAATGGAAGTTTAGAAAACAATCCAGGTAGAATGGTGAATGTTTTATCCAGCGCAATTGCTAGTGATACAGTTAAAGAGACTAATGCGTATTTAAAGAGCGCTATTGGAGTTATGGACGATTTAGACGATACCGCATTTATTCCTACTACTTTTAATATTGAGCAACCTGCAAGGATAATTGTTAAAGGCACACTAGAAGAGCGTATAACTTCTCCAGGAGATGTTTCAGTTGGGCACTCAGCAGGATATATCGAGTATGATATAACCGATTATGTATTAGAGCAAAGTGTGTTCAATGCCTTACCCACGTATGGTGGCGCAGCATACTATAAATCTGATATGAATGAATATTCAAACGGTAATGTTTATTATAAATTAGGGAAAAAAAATATCTTCGGTATAAGAACTCCTTATAAGGTTGCGTGGACATTATATGACGGAACTTTCAGTATAATTAATATTCTTAATCATATTTCTCAATATAACAGAACTAAAATTGTTACCGATATTGATACAACCGCTGTTTTTAATCACAACACCTTTTACAATGATGATGAGGAAGATTTGGTTTACGACGTTGAGTATAAACCTATTGATAGTATGCGTTACGATATTGTAAAAGACACTGGGTATGGCTCAATGGTACAAAATCAGAGTGATTCCTATTTAAGTTTTAGTAATTATCAAACACAACAACAGGATATTATGAACCGACTAGGTAGCGAAGAAGTTATATTAATGGGTCAAATTTTTAACGAGTCTGACTTACCTGAAAACGGGTTATTGTATGGTGAGAAATTAATTGTACAAACCACTATCATTGAGTTTAAGAACCATTATAATTTCATGTGTGTTGCTACCTCAAAATTTAATCGAGTTGATAGCGACGCTGTAATCAATACTAAAAAACGTTTTTGGCAAATTAATACCGACAACATTGTAGAGCGTAACGAGTTCTACGAAATGTATGATAACGAAAACAGATTTGATTATGTTATAGCAAATGCAACGCATATATTATTGTCCACATATAAAGCGGATACCACAGGATATGCCGACCATAATGTTTACTTGAATTTTATAAAGCAAAAAATTGATGATGATCACTATTTGATTACTGCGACAACACTTGATAATAAATTTGCAGGTTTGCAAATATACGATGAAGATAATGTTAGATACGTACGAGGTGTGTTTTATGCTGATGAAGATACGGGCGAATTTTATAAAGCGTCTATTCATTTAGTAATAATAAATCCCACCACAACAGAAGCATGGAAGCATTTTCCTAAACTAGATTTTACTACGTTAAACTGCACTATACTCAATACTAAAACGGACACTTTAAAGTATAAAGATTCAGCGGAAAAAATAGCTTTTTCTATCCTTTATAGTAAAGTTTAGAAAAGTGTTGTATAATAATAGAAAAAAGGAGTGACAATATATGACCGAAATTAATTATAACACCATAGACAAAACCTATGACATCGTATCGCTAGATACCTTAATACAAGGGTCAAGCGATACCAACTATGTGAAAGTGTGGTTTGGTACTTATGTAGACGGAGTTTTTGTACCTGATACAACCCTTGCAACTGGCACTAATTTGCAAGTAGGTGGAGTTTTTACTAGACCTGACGGTAAACCCACATGGCGCTTAACTTTTGTACCGCAAACTGACGGTTCGTTTTTAACTTTGATTAGTACTTGGGTGCTAGAATTAGCGGGTACATTGTATTTAGATATTCAAAAAAAGGTACTTACAACAAGCGCGATAGATTCATATAGCCGAGTAAGTTTATTGATCCATGAGGGTACTTACCTAGATGAAGATACTTTTGATTTCACTTTAGCTGATTATGATAATTTTTGGTTTTTGCTAAATAATAAAATAAACTATGCGAACTTAGTAGAAGTTGCAACTTATGATGATTTACCTGCCGTTGGTGTTACGGGTATAATTTACTCGGTGCTAGATACTCTTAAAAATTACCGCTGGAATGGTACCGATTATAAATTTATATATTTAACCACTCGCACTATTGAGGAAATTGATACTTATATAGACGCCTATTGTGATACTTGCCAAGATACGTTAGAAACGTATATAAATACTAAGTTTGAAGAATTTCATCCAGAAACATTTGGAAATGCAACCGTTGCAGAGATTTTAGCATTTACCGAAAACTTAGGTATTTATGTCGCCAGTGATACTGGATATATTTATGTGTGGAGCGATA